>Ga0105238_10000108_pt1 | contig 90287 bp, 84 predicted proteins | sample KBSC34metaG_FD_81526 | JGI IMG/M metagenome (GOLD analysis project Ga0105238, IMG submission 81526) | Corn rhizosphere microbial communities from Kellogg Biological Station, Michigan, USA - KBS C3-4 metaG | ecosystem: Host-associated > Plants > Roots > Rhizosphere > Soil | place: Michigan, USA...
CGTGTTCCTGCCGAACGACAAACTGCGCCCCTAGCCAGGAAGCCGAGGGCGCAGTCCGCGAAGGCGGACTTCGTGCCGTTCCAGCGGCGGGTTTCCAACCCGCCGTCTACCGAACCCGCCGTCACCCACCCGCCATCTCCCCAACCCCGCCGCCTACGATAGCCGCGGGGCCGTCCTCAATGCCCGCAGCCGCAGTCGTCCCCGCAGCCGCCTCCGTCCCGGGAGGCGCGGCCGGCCAGCACCGTGCGCCAGGCGCGGCGGCCCACGTAGAAGAGCGCGGCGAGCACGACCAGCCCCACGAGCAGCGTCTGCAGCATCTCTCCGCTCATCGCCGCCTCCCTCTCAGTGGAAGCCCAGGGCCAGGCCGCCGCGGTACACCAGGAACGCCGCCCCGTAGGCCAGCGCCAGCATGTACGCGAACTGGAACCCCGCCCACGCCATCCCCTTCCGCCCCCCGCCCGTCTCCCGCACCACCACCGCCATGGTGCTCATGCACATCATCGCGTACACGTAGAACACCATCAGCCCCACCGCCACCAGCGGCGTGTACACCGGCAGCCCGGTGCGCTCGTGGCGCTCCGCCTTCAGCCGGTCGCGCAGCGCCGGCGTGGTCTCGTCGGCCGAGCCGACGCCGTAGATGGTGCCCATCGTGGCCACGAACACCTCGCGCGCCGCGAACGAGCTCACGATCCCCACCCCGATCTTCCAGTCGTACCCCAGCGGCCGCACCGCGGGCTCGATCGCGTGCCCCATCCGCCCCAGCAGGGAGTGCGCGAGCTGCTCCTCCTGCGCGGCGGCCGGCGGCGTCCCCGGCGCGGCGTGCGACTTGGGGTACGTCGCCAGCGCCCAGAGCACGATGGTGAGCGAGAGGATCACCGTCCCCGCCCGGCGCAGGAAGAGGCTGGCGCGGTGCCCCACCGACATCGCCAGCGAGCGCGGGCTGGGGATGCGGTAGGGCGGCAGCTCCATGATCATCGGCCGGGCGCGGCCCTTCAGCAGCGTCTTCTTGAACACCGCCGCCATCGCCAGCGCGGTCAGCGTCCCCAGCAGGTACATCGCCAGCAGCGTCATCCCCTGCAGGTTGAAGATCCCCGCCACCGCCACGGGGGGGATGAAGGCGCCGATCAGCAGGGTGTAGATGGGGATGCGCGCCGAGCAGCTCATCAGCGGCAGCACCATGATGGTGGCCAGCCGGTCCTTCGGCGCCTCGATGGTGCGCGTCGACATCACCCCCGGCACCGCGCAGGCGTAGCCGGAGAGGAGGGGGATGAAGCTGCGCCCGTGCAGCCCCACGCTCCTCATGAAGCGGTCCATGATGAACGCGGCGCGCGCCATGTACCCCGTGTCCTCCAGGATGCCGATGAAGAGGAAGAGGATGACGATCTGCGGGAGGAAGACCAGCACCGACCCCACCCCGCCGATCACCCCGTCCACCACCAGGCTCCGCAGGTCGCCCGGGGGGAGGATTGACCCCACCGCGCCGCCCAGCGCGTTGAACAGCGCCTCCACCCGGTCCATCAGCGGCGCCGCCCAGCTGAAGATGCTCTGAAAGACGAGCGCCATCAGGACGATGAAGAGGAGCGGCCCCCAGACGCGGTGCAGCGCCACGGCGTCGATGCGGTCGGTGAGCGTCTTCTTCCCCGTGTGCGTCTGCGTCGCCGTCCGCTCCACCACGCCGGCGATCCAGCCGTAGCGTGCCTCGGCTTCCAGCGAGCGCGCGGTGATCCCCGCCGCTTCCACCGCGGCGCGCGCCGCCTCGACCGCCGCCGCCAGCCCCTCCACGTGCGCCAGGTGCGGGCCGATCTGCGTGACGGCCAGCAGCCGCAGCGCCTCCATCCCGGCCGCGTCGGGGTTCAGCCCGCCGCGCACCAGGCACGCCTCCAGCGGCGCCACCGCCCGCGCCGCCTCCGGCTCCAGCTCGAAGCGCCGGCCCGCCGGGGGGAGCCCGACGGCCTTCGCCACGGCGCGCTTGAGCAGCTCCAGACCCTCGCCCTTCGTGGCCACCGTGGCGACTACGGGGGCGCCCAGCTCCAGGGTGAGCTCGATGGCGTCCACGCGGATGCCGGCGGCGAGCGCCGCGTCCACCTGGTTGAGGGCGATCACGGTGGGGAGGCCCAGCTCCAGCACCTGGCTGGCCAGGAAGAGGTTGCGCTCCAGGTTCTGCGCGTCGGCCACCACCACGACGACGTCGGGCCTGGCGACGCCCTGCGCGCGGCCCAGGAGCACGGAGAGGGCGATCTCCTCGTCGGGGGAGGAGGCGGAGAGGGAGTAGGTGCCGGGGAGGTCGAGCACGGACACGGGATGCCCGTCGGCGTCGCGGTACCGGCCCTCGACGCGCTCCACGGTCACCCCGGAATAGTTGCCCACGCGCTGCCGCATCCCGGTCAGCGCGTTGAACAGCGTGCTCTTTCCCGTGTTGGGGTTGCCCACCAGCGCCACATGCAGCAAACCCCCGCCGCGCACGGGGGCGGGCGAGGGTGCGTGGGTGGCGGGGATGGCCCCGGCCTCGGCTACGTCCATCTACTCCACCGTGATGTGCTCCGCCTCCGAGCGGCGAAGGGTCAGCATGAACCCGCGGAGGCGCACTTCCATCGGGTCTCCCAGCGGGGCGCGCCGGATCACCTCTATGGTGGTGCCGCGGGTCAGCCCCAGGTCCATCAGCCGGCGCACGGCGTCGCCGTCTCCGCCGATCTCCATCACCTTCCCGCGCTCTCCGGCGGCCAGGGAGGCGAGGGTCCGCCGCTCCGTCACCCGGCGAGCGGGAGCACCTTGATGGAGCGGGCCAGCCCGGCGCCGAGCGCCAGCTTGGAGCCCTTCACCTCGAGCAGCATGCCGTTGCGCGAGTCGAGCACGCGCACGCAGCTCCCCTCGAAGAGCCCCATCCCGCGCAGCCGGTGCGCCTCGCCGTGCTCGCACTCCATCCGCAGCACCGCCGCCTTGCACCCGCTGGCGCAGGCCGCGAGCGGGCACTCGGCGCAGCGCGCGGCGACCGCGGGGCGGGGGCGGAGACGATGGAGGAGGCGCTTCAGCATCGATCGCTGCGACGCTCGGGGCGTGGATGCGGGTGAGAACCAGTTTCAACTAGATGGAAGATACCTGATCTCCGGCTTCAATGCAAGCACGTCCATCATCGACGGACCGTCTCACGCGGAGCCACGGAGGTCGGAATTGCCGGGTTGGGAATTACCGGGTTGGAATGGCCGGGTTGAATTCACCGGATTGGATCACCGGATTTCTAATCCGGTTCCTGCTCCGGTTCCTAATCCGGTTCCTGCTCCGGCAAGCCGGGCTCAGTCGTTCCGGCGCTGCCGCAAGCCCTTGCCCGTCCACCACGTACGCGGTAGCGTCAGGCCCGTGAGGCCCCCCCTCAGCCGTCCCGATCTGCATCGCATGGGCAGTCCCGGCACCACGCACCTGCGCCTGACGCCGACGCAGCTCGCGCAGCATTTCCGTTTCCGCTGCGAGCGCAAGCTGCGCTGGGAGATGGCGCCCGCCGCCCCCGCCGTGCCGCCGCAGCAGCCGCGCCCCGGAATGGGGCTGCTCGCCGCCGCCGGCCGTGTCTTCGAGCGCCGCAGGATCGACGCGCTCGTCCGCCACTTCGGACCCGACGCGGTGCTGGTCGCCGGGACCACGCAGTGGGGCGGCGCGGCGGCCATCGATCCGGCGCGGGTGATCGAAATCCTGCGCGATCCGGGCGACGTCCGGTTCCTGGTGCAGCCGCGGCTGGAGCTGCCGGACCCGGAGGGCTTCGCCGCGCGCTACGGCATCGAGCCGGGGCTGGTCGACTTCGCCCCCGCGCAGCCGGACCTGGTGCGCATCGGCCGCGACGCGGACGGGCGGCTCAGGCTGGGGGTGATCGACATCAAGTGGAGCCGCGAGCGCGCCGTCCACCACTTCGCCCAGGTCGCCCTCTACACCCTCTACCTCGAGGAAGTCGTCCGCGCCGCGGGGATCGACGCGCGGGTGGACACGCGCTGGGGATGGGTGTGGAACCGCGGCGCGCGCACCCCGCGCCGCTTTGCGCTGGGCGCCTACCGCCACCACGTAGAGCGCTTCCTGCGCGAGGACCTGCCGCGCATCGCGGCGCTGGACCCGGCGGAGGCGGCGTGGCACCTGTCGCCGCGCTCCGGCGGGTGCCCCTTCTACCTCCACTGCCGCGCGGAAGCCGATCGCACCGACGACCTGGCGCGCGTCCCCGGCATCACCCAGCTCGCGAAGTCGGTGCTGCACGGGAAGGGGATTCGGACGGTCGCGCAGCTCAACCAGCGCGCCATCCGGGCCGGCACCTACACCGGCGCCCACGCGCTGGAGAGCGGCGAAAGCGTGCTGAAGAAGCGGGCGATGGCGCTCGCGTACGGCCGGATGGTGGAGCAGGAGAAGCAGACGCACCTGCTCGGCGAGTGCGAGCGCGTCTGCCTGATCGTGACCGCCGAGGCCGATCCGGTGAGTGGCACCGTCTTCGCCCTCGGCCTGCGCGCGGAGGGCCGCGGCGCGCGCTCCGTGACCGAGGTCCTCCTCTCCCGCGAGGGCTCCGCGCGCGGGGAGGGCGAGCTGCTGCGGGACTTCCTCGGCCGCCTGCGCGCCGTCGCGACGGCGATGCTGGCCGCGGGCGGCGGCGGGGAGGGTGGCCGGGGCGAGAAGCCGCTGCACGTCTTCGTCTACGACCGCGAGGAGCTGGAGATCATCCGCGCGCTCCTGCACCGCCACCTCGCCGACCCGGCCGCGCAGCCGGGGATCGCGGCGCTCGCCTCGCTCGTCTTCCCCACCTCCGCGAAGGGGGCCGGGCTGCGCTCCGCCGCCGCCGCGCCGGGGACGGTGCTGGTGGACGCCGTCTCGGAGCTCTTCGCGCTCCCCGTCCCCTATGCGCTCGACCTGGGCGGCGTGTCGGCGGCGCTGGGGCCGCGGGAAGGCGCGCTCCCCTGGCGCCCGCGGGCGGACTACGGGTGGGCGCTCTCCAGCCAGGTCGCCTTCGAGCGCATCCACAACGTCTGGCGCGGCCGCCCGCACCGCACCTCGGCCGGCGTGGAGACCCCCGGGCAGGTGCGCGCCGAGATCGAGGCAACGGTACGCGGGAAGCTCGGCGCCATCCACTCCGTGCTCCTCGGGCTGCGCGAGGCGGCGGCGCGGGCGAGCACGCCGCGGCTGCGCCTCCCCGGCGGCGGCGCCGATCCCGCGGAGGGCGCGGGGCCCATCCTCGACCCGGTGCTGGAGACGCTGCGCATCTTCACCGAGCTGGAGGCGGCGGCCGAGGCGCTTTCCATCCGCACCCTGCACACGCTCCCTTCGCGCGACCGGGCGCTGCGGTTCGAGTGCATCCGGGGCGTGGAGCCGGTGGAGCGGCGCTCGGACCGCGAGTGGGTCTTCGAGTTCGATCCCGAGTGCCGCGAGGCCAAGTTCCGCCCCGGCGACTTCGCCCTGGTGCTGACCGCCGACAACGGCGAGATGCTGCTGGAGACCGACGCGAAGCCGTGGATGCGGCGCAAGCTGATGGTGGAGCTCGCCGCCTACGACCTGGCGCACGAGCGGCCGCGCGTCACCCTCGCCAGCGAATTCGGCTTCGCGCGGCTGGAGAGTGAGGGGGTGCTCCGCTTCGACCGCCGCCTGGTGCTCGACCGCGCCGAGGCGGACTTCAACACCCGTCGCGTGGTCGCCACCCTGCGCCGCCTCGCCGAGGGGCACGGCCAGGCGCGCTTCGTCCGCGGGCTGCTGGACGGCGTCGTATCCCCCGACTGGCTCCTGTCGCCGCTCAACCCCGCCGTGGGGTGGGAGGCGAGCGTCGGCCGCGCGGGGCGCGAGGTGCTGAACGCGGAGCAGGCGGCGGCGTGGCGGGCGGCGTTCGAGCGCGCGGTTACCGTCGTCTGGGGCCCGCCGGGGACGGGGAAGACCTACCTGCTGGCGTGGATGCTGATCGGCCTGGCCGCCGCCGCGCGCGCCGGGGGGCGGCCGCTGCGCATCCTGGTGAGCGCGGCGACGCACCGCGCCATCGCCAACGTGGTGGTGCGCGTCGCCCGCGAGCTGAAGGGGCCGGGGATGGAGGCGCCGCTGCGGCTGGTGAAGCTGGCGGGGCGGGGGAGCGAGGCCGACCGCGAGGCGCGCGACGCCGGCGTGGAGCTGGTGGACGACGAGAAGCTGGAGGCGCTGCTGGCCGAGTCCGACGCCACCGGCCTTCCGGTCGTGGTCGGCTCCACCGTCTGGTCGCTCTGGAAGCGGATGCGCGCCGCCCAGGCCGGCGCCGAGGAGCCTGCGGAGGATCTCCCCATCTCCCCGATGTTCGACGTGGTGGTGATCGACGAGGCGTCGCAGATGAAGGTGCCCGACTCGCTGATCGCGCTCTCCTCCATCCGCCGCGGCGGCCGTGTGATCCTCTGCGGTGACGACCGGCAGCTCGCCCCCGTGGTCCGCGGCAGCTACGACGACGAGGAGACGCTCTTCGGCTCGGCCTTCGCGCACTTCGCCGGCCGCTTCGGACGCCTGCCGCTGCGCGAGAGCCGGCGGATGAACGACGCGCTGGTCGACTATCCGCGGCGCACCTTCTATCCCGGCCTGGTGTCGATGGTCCCCGCCCGCCGCGTCGCCGTCTCCGCCGACGCCGTGGACCTCTCCGACCCCGTGGACGCGCTGCTCTGGGAGGCCTTCCTGCGGCCGGAGGACTCGGTGGTCTTCGCCACGTACTCCGGCTTCACGGCGACGGCGCGGAATCCGTTCGAGGCGCGGCTGGCGGCGCGGCTGGCGACGCTGGCGCGGGCGGGGCTGCGCGACGCGGCGGGGGCGCCGTTCACCGCGGATGGCTTCCGCGAGCAGGCGCTGGCCATCCTCTCGCCGCACCGCGCGCAGAACAGCGCCATCCTGCACGAGTTGGCGGCGCGCGGGTGGGCGTACGGCGAGCTGCCGGTGGTGGACACGGTGGAGCGGATGCAGGGGAACGAGCGGGAGATGATCGTCGTCTCCTATGCCGTCGCCGACCGCGAGTATGCGGAGCGCGAGGCCGAGTTCCTGCTCGACCCCAACCGCTTCAACGTCGCCATCACCCGCCCCCGCTCCAAGCTGGTGCTGCTGATGAGCGACGAGGTGCTGCGCGCCCTCCCCCGCGACGAGCGCGTGATGACCGAGTCGATGGCGGTGAAGGGGTACGCGGAGCAGCCCTGGCGTGAAGTCCGCGACATCGAGCTCCCCGCGCCGGACGGCACGCCGGTGCGCGTCACCTGCCGAGTTCGCTGATGATTCCGGTGTGAACGTCCGCACGCTTCCGCCCTGTCACCCGAAAGGCGCGTCAGGGCGGCGCGGAGGGGCACGTTGTATGGACGGCTGTCCTGTCGTTCACCCGGGATGGGAAGGCGCGGATGAAGATTCCTGGTCTGGCGTGTACGGTCGCGGTGATGCTCGGAAGCAGCGCCTGCATGAGCGACAGGATCATCGCGCCGACGCAGGCGCCGATGGCCGCGAAGATCCATGACGGAGAAGGGAGGGAGGCGCGGCCGCCGCTGTTCGTGGTGGACGGACGCCTCGTCGAGGAGGGCGACGGAACCAGGCTCGATCCCCACGGCATCCTCGACGTGAAGGTGCTGAGCGGTGAGCAGGCCGTGCCGGCCTATGGCGCGCGGGGTGTGCACGGGGCGGTGCTGATCGCCACGAGGCCCGCCGAGGCCGGCGCCGGCGGCCCTCTCGCCGGCTGCTGGCTCGCGAACGGGTGCGCCGACGTGACCCTCCCGCCGCCATCGCCACCGCCGTCGCCGCCGTCCGCCGCGGGACCTGCGACGAGAGGAATCCGCATCGCCTGCCCTGCCAGCTTGAGGCTAGGACAGGGACCCCTGTTCGTGGTGGACGGTCGGATCTGCGGGCGGGAAGCGTGCGGTATGGTGAGCCCGGGCGACATCACCCGGGTCCGGGTGTTGACCAGCCCTGTGGCGGCGGCGATCTATGGCAGCGCCGGCGCCAGCGGCGTTCTGATCCTCGACACCAGCCATGCTGGAGCACGGAGATGATCACGCGTCCCGCTCCGCCCTCTCCCTGCGCCTGAGAGCCCAACCCTACTCCAACGTTTCGCCCGCCGCCTCCGCCGCGGCGAGGATGTTCTCCACGACCTCCGTCTTCGCGTTCGCGTAGTCGTTCATGTCGGGCCACGATCGGGCGGCCAGCTCGCGCTTCGTCCGCTCGTAGCGCCGCAGGTCGCCGGGGTTGCGGCGGAGGCGGTCGCGGAAGGTCAGGTTTCGCTGGATTTCGGGGCACCCGGCCGAGTAGACGTGGACGTGCACGTCCCGCTCGGGCGTCCTGAACATCCGGTGCTCGTTCCACTCCGGCTCCCGCACCCGCAGCACGTACCCCGCCGCCTGCAGCTGGGGGAGGTAGGCGGGCTCGTCCGCGGAGTCGGGGACCACGACGAGGATGTCGATGATGGGCTTGGCGGCCAGCCCGGGGACCGACGTCGACCCGATGTGCTCGATGCGCACCGCGGTGGCGCCGAGCGTGCCGGCGATGATCGTGGCGTGCCGCTCGAACTTCTCCGGCCACGCAGGATCGTAGTCGACGATCGTGATCTCGCGCTTCTCGGCGCCGCCGATCAGGCCGAGCTCCAGTGGTTCGTCCGCCATACAGTCCTGTTCCGGAAGTAGAGTCGGTGCACCTCGTCGACTCACGTGCTGACGCGGTGATAGATCCTTCGGCCTGCACGTTGTTTCGCGATCGGCTGATCGCAGCGCTGCCGGCCTCAGGATGACGTCCAAAGGGGTACGCGGGTTACAGACGCGCAATCGCTGGATCTGTATCTTATCGGACCCGAGACTTCACCGTGTGATCCTCCCCGTCCCGGGAATTTTGAGCGCTCCCGCAATGCACCGCGCCTTCGTCGTTCTCTCCCTCCTGCTCGCGTGCGTCGTCCGCGCGGCCGCGGCGCAGGTGGCGGGGCGCGTGGTGGACGAGCGCGGCGACCCGGTCGTGGGCGCCGCGGTGGAGCTCTGGGCCGGCGACCAGAAGGCCGCCACGCGCACCTCCGATGCCGCCGGGCGGTTCGCGTTCGGCGCGGACGAGTCGCACGGCGCTTCGGGGCTGCTCGCGCGCCACCCCGGCTATCGCGCGGCACGGGTGCAGCTTGGCGTCTCTGCGACGGAGGTGACGCTGCGGCTCGCGCCGGAGCCGGTGATGGTGGAGGGCGTCACCGCGCGCGCGGCACCGCACCGGCTTTGCCCCAACCGCGAGTCCGCCGAGGCGCGTGCGCTCTGGGGCGCGGCGGCGGCGCGCTACAGCCACGCCCTCGACACCCTGGCGGCGGCGAGCCTCTTCGCCTGGGACGAGCGCACGGTCTCGTCGGAGACGGAGGTGGGCCCGGTCCCGCCGGAGTCGCTCCATCGGAACGCGGGGGTACGGAACCAGGCGCAGTGGCGCTGGTGGAGGCCGGAGCGCTGGGGCTACGCCGCGCCGCTCGTGCCGGGGCACGGCTACGCCGAGTTCGGGGCGTGGTACTATCCCCTCGAGATCCTGGCCCCGCACCTGGTCTCCGAAGCGTTCGGCACGCTGCACACCCTCAGCGTCGTCGGGCGCGAGGCGGGCGCGGTGGAGATCGGCTTCTGTCCGCGCGTCGGGATGCTGCGAGGGATGGCGCGGGTGGAGGGGACGTTGCGCATCTCCACGCGCGACACCCTCCTCGCCGAGGCGCACGTCGAGTTCCGCACCCGCGCGCCGGACGAGCACGCGGGCGCCGACCTCGTCTACGCCCCCGCCGCGGAGGCGGACGGGCGACCGCTCTCGGTGCCATCGACCGAGCTGTTCTGGCGCCGCCCGGCTGGCCGAACCGCCGTCTTCCAGCGCTACCGCGAGTACCAGCGGTGGGACGCGGGAAGCGACACCACGTTCCGCGGCCTCCCCGCATTCATGCGCGGCGGGCCGTAACGCACGAGCCGCTGTGCCTCTCCGCGGCTCTGCGTCTCCGCGTGAGGTCGGCCTGGCCCGGGTGCTCTCGACACTGCCGGTGCCGCGGGGTAGTTTCCGCCGCTCCGACCCCGACGCGAGAACCGCGAGAGCGAGACGACCCGAATGGAAGCGCTGAAGTCCGCCGATCCCGAGATCCACCGGCTGCTGGTAGAGGAGGCCCACCGCCAGGAGCACCAGCTGGAGATGATCGCCAGCGAGAACTTCGCCTCGCGCGCGGTGATCGAGGCGATGGGGTCGGTGCTCACCAACAAGTACGCCGAGGGGCTGCCGGGGAAGCGCTACTACGGCGGCTGCGAGGTGGTCGACGAGGTGGAGCGGCTGGCGCAGCAGCGTCTCCTGCAGCTCTTCGCGGCGGATCACTGCAACGTGCAGCCGCACTCGGGGGCGCAGGCGAACATGGCCGCCTACTTCGCGCTCGCCGACCCGGGCGACACCATCCTGGGGATGAACCTCTCCGAGGGCGGCCACCTGACGCACGGCTCGCCGGTGAACTTCAGCGGCCGCCTCTTCAAGGTGGTGGCCTACGGCGTCCGCCCCGACGACCACCGCATCGACTACGGCCGCCTGCGCGACCAGGCGATGGAGGTGAAGCCGAAGGTGATCGTCGCCGGGGCCAGCGCCTACCCGCGCATCATCGACTTCGAGTTGTTCGCCGAGATCGCGCGCGAGTGCGGGGCGAAGCTGTTCGTCGACATGGCGCACTTCGCCGGGCTGGTCGCGACCGGGCACCATCCCTCGCCCGTGCCGCACGCCGACGTCGTCACCTCCACCACGCACAAGACGCTGCGCGGGCCCCGCGGCGGGCTGATCCTGGCGAAGGAGGAGCACGCCAAGGCCGTCGACAAGCAGGTCTTCCCCGGAACGCAGGGCGGCCCGCTGATGCACGTGATCGCCGCCAAGGCGGTGGCCTTCGCCGAGGCGCTGCGGCCGGAGTTCGCGGACTACTCGGGGCGGGTGATCGCGAACGCGAAGGCGCTGGCGGAGGGGCTGATGGAGCGCGGCTTCACCCTGGTCTCCGGCGGCACCGACAACCACCTGATACTGGTGGACCTGCGCAGCAAGGGAGTGACGGGGAAGGTGGCCGAGAAGGCGCTGGACCGCGCCGGCATCACCGTCAACAAGAACACCGTCCCCGGCGAGACCGAGTCGCCCTTCGTGACCTCGGGGATCCGCATCGGCACCCCCGCGCTCACCACCCGCGGCTTCGGCGTGGACGAGATGAAGGTCATCGCCGCCCTCATCGACCGCGTGGTGGCGAAGCCCGACGACGAGTCGGTCGCCGCCCAGGTGCGCGGCGAGGTGCGGGAGATGTGCGGGCGTTTCCCGCTGTATGGGGATTGGTGGCGCTCATGAACGGCCGGGGACAGGGGACAGGGGACAGGGAACAGCCTGCGAACCGTGGGGGTGCCCATGCCCGTGCGTGAGCCCTGGTTCGAGGGGGAGACGCCGGAGGAGCGGCAGGCGCGGCGCGAGGCGTACGAGCGCATCGCCGGGTCGGCGTCGCGGCTGGGGCTGCCGCTGGAGCGGCTGGGCGCCCTGCTGCGCCAGCTCCACGCCAACGAGGCCGAGACGCGCCGCTTCCTCGCCGAGATCTACCACGTCCCCGACGATTCGCTCGACGACTACGTGCGCATCCGCATGAAGGATCTCGACGCCGAGTAACAACCGATCGTCTCACGCAGAGACGCAGAGGTCGCAGAGAGGATACGCCAATCCTCTTTGCGGCCTCTGCGTTTTTGGGGTAACGCGCTGAAGACCGAGGCGCAGTCCGCGAAGGCGGACTTCGTGTTGTTGTAGCCCGGGTTTCCAACCCGGTGGTTTCCAACCCGGTGGTTTCCTCGGTGCTTCCAACGCGGGCGCGGCTCTGCGTCGTTCTTCTTGCGCCCGGGAGATGTGGAGCTTAGGATGTGATTGAGAATCGTTCTCAATCACTCCACAGACGTTCGACATGCGATCGCTGGTCCTCGCCGCCGCGCTCTGCGCGTTCGCGGCTTCCGCCGCCGCCCAGTCCGCGCCCACGCCGGGCGACTCCGTCCACGCCCTGTCGTCGCTGCGCGTGGTGGCGCAGCGGGCCGGCTACGCCACCGTCCAGGGGACGACGGCGATGAAGACGCCCACCCCGCTGCGCGACGTGCCGCAGTCGGTGAGTGTGGTCACCCGCGACGTGATCGCCGACCAGGCGATGCAGGGGATGGCCGACGTGGTGCGCTACGTTCCCGGCGTGCAGATGGGGCAGGGCGAGGGGCACCGTGACGCCCCCACCATCCGCGGCAACGCCAGCACCGCCGACTTCTTCGTCGATGGCGTGCGCGACGACGCGCAGTACCTGCGCGACCTCTACAACGCCGAGCGGGTGGAGGCGCTGAAGGGGAGTAACGCGATGATCTTCGGGCGCGGCGGCGGCGGCGGGGTGCTGAACCGCGTCAGCAAGGAGGCGCAGTGGGCGCCGGTCCGCGCCTTCACCGCCGAGACCGGCTCGTGGGACCACCGCCGCACCACCGTCGACGTGGGCCAGGGGCTGGGCGAGGCGGTGGCGGCTCGCTTCAACGGGATGTGGGAGCGCTCCGGCGGCTTCCGCGACCAGGCGGGGCTGCGGCGCTACGGGGTGAATCCCACGCTGGCGATCGGGCAGGGCCGCACCACCTTCCGCGCGGGGTACGAGCTGTTCAGCGACCGGCGCACGGTGGACCGCGGCATCCCGTCGTTCCAGGGGCGCCCGTCGGATGCCGACGTCACCACCTTCTTCGGCAACCCCGACCTCTCGCACGCGCGGATGCGGGTGCACGCCGCGACGGCCACGGTCGAGCACGTGGGGGGCGCGCTGACGCTGCGCAACCGCACGCGCTTCGCCGACTACGACAAGTTCTACCAGAACTCCTACCCCGGCGCGGTGAACGCCGACGCCAGCCAGGTGGCGCTGAGCGCGTACAACCATTCCATCGACCGGCGCAGCTGGTTCAACCAGACGGACCTGGTCGCCACCGCGAACGCCGGCGGGGTGCGCCACACGCTGCTACTGGGCGCCGAGGTGAGCCGCCAGCGCACGGACCAGGTGCGCAACACCGGCTACTACAACGACGCGGCGACCTCCTTCTCCGTCCCCTTCGCCGAGCCGACGGTCGCCACGCCCATCACCTTCCGGCAGAGCGCGACCGACGCGGACAACCGCACCGTCGCCACCGTGGCCGGCGTCTACCTGCAGGAGCAGGCGGAGCTCGCGCCCTGGCTGCAGGCGGTGGGTGGGCTGCGCTACGACCGCTTCGACGTCGACTACCACAACAACCGCACCGGCGACGACCTGGGGCGCGGCGACGCGCTCTGGTCGCCGCGCGCGGGGCTGGTGTTGAAGCCGGTGCGCGCCGCGTCGCTCTACGGGAGCTGGAGCGTCTCGTACCTCCCCAGCTCGGGCGACCAGTTCACCTCGCTGACCGCGACCACGGAGACGCTGGAGCCGGAGCAGTTCGTCAACCGCGAGGTGGGCGCCAAGTGGGATGTGCGGCCGAACCTCGCCCTCACCGCCGCCGTCTACCGCCTCGACCGCACCAACACCTCGGCGCCGGACCCGGCCGACCCGTCGAAGATCGTGCAGACGGGCGCGCAGCGGACCACCGGCTTCGAACTGGGGGCGGCGGGGCAGGTCACCCGCGCCTGGCAGGTGGTGGGCGGCTTCGCCTCGCAGAACGCGCGCATCGTGAGCACCACCAGCGCGGCCAGGGCGGGCGCGCGCGTCCCCCTCGTCCCGCACCAGACGCTGTCGCTCTGGAACCGCGTGCAGCTTATGCCGGCGATCGGCGCGGGGCTGGGGATCGTGCGGCAGAGCGACATGTTCGCCGCGATCGACAACACCGTCACCCTCCCCGGCTTCACCCGGGCCGACGGCGCGCTGTTCCTGCGCCTCAACGCGGCGCTCGGTGCGCAGGTGAACGTCGAGAACCTGTTCGACAGGCGGTACTACGCCACGAGCCAGGGGAACAACAACATCATGCCCGGCGCCAAGCGCACCCTCCGCATCTCGCTGACGGCGCGGCCGTAAACTCGCGGGTTGGATGATGGACGACGAAGGGGCCGGTCCGCGCGGACCGGCCCCTTTGGCGGCATACCAATTGGGGATCGAATGGCATTTGCGACAAACACTGAAGACGTCATCCTGAGGCCGGCCTCGTTGTACCATTCGATCCGGCAAAGACTTGGCAGGCCGAAGGATCTATCGCCTGCCCATGCGATTCACCTGCGTTGGTGCATCCAACTGACTCACGTGCTGACGCGATTATAGATCCTTCGGCCTGCAAGTTGTTTCACAATCGACGGTTGCAGCTTGGCCGGCCTCAGGATGACGTCTTTGGTTTTCTGGCATAAGCGCGACCATGCAAACGGATTTGGGATCGAGGATGACTCGACGCTCAACCGCCCAGCAGCTCGTCGAGCCTGCGGATGAAGTCGAGCTGCCCCTTCAAGATCTTCTCCTGCGCCGTCTCCAGGTCGAACCACCCGGCGCGGTCCACTTCGGGGAACTCCTGCTGGCGGCCGGACTGCGGCGGCCACTCCATCGCGAAGGTGTTGCTGCGGATCGCGTCCGCATCGCAATCGCCCTCGAACGCCCATGCGGTGACGATCTTTCCGCCCGCCTGCTTCACCGCGCCGAGCTCCACGAGCTCGCCGTCCGGCACGATGCCGGTCTCCTCCGCGAACTCGCGCCGCGCGGCGTCGAGCGGATCCTCGTCCGGCACGTACTCGCCCTTGGGGATGGACCACGCGCCCGCGTCCTTCTTCGCCCAGAACGGCCCGCCCGGATGGACGAGGAACACCTCGATCCCGCCCGGGGTGCGGCGGTACAGCAGCAGGCCTGCGCTGGTCCTGGGCATGATCTATCGAATCCGCAGAAAGCGCACCCTCCGCCATCTCGCACGTCGTTGCGGGGGAGCCCTTCAGCCAGGGGCGCACCGGCGAAGCCGCGGTACGCTGTCCAATGATGGATATTGTGCGAAAGTTGTGGCGCGGGGTTGGAGGGGCGGTTATTCTGTCCAAAAGCGTACTAGGTGAACGCGCCACCCCTGCCGCCTCTCAATGTCCGCTATTCCTCCCCCGCCAGCAGAGCGTACGGCTTTCACGGTTCTGGATACCGGGAACGACGCCGTAGACATAGCCCTCTGGCAGGTTCTCCGTGACGTCCTGTTGTGGGCGCGGTCGCCAGAGAATCGTCGCTCCCTGTACCACCTGCCGAGAGACGCGGTGCGAGAGCGAATGGAGGCGGCGGCCGACGCCGCTCCGCTCCTGTCTGACCCGCTCGCCGCGCTCGCACGCATCCGAATTGTGCCGGACCAAGTTGCCGCCGAACGCCTCGCGCTCGCGTGTGACCAAGTACATGACTGGGCGGCGCGCGCCGGCCTGCACTCCGTCGCCGTGCATTTCTCCGAAGCGTCCGCGTACATAGAGCCGCTGAACGCCCGTTGGGCGGTCCACGCGGGATACATCACCCGCACGGCGGGCGGGCGAGAGATGTTCGCCCGCTCGGAACAGTGGTACTCCCGCGCTTACGTTCTGGCGGTTCGCTTCCGCGAAGGGGAACTGGCACTCCGCGCGCTCATTGGCGCCGGGGCGCTGGCGAAAGACCGGGGCGAGTACGCACAGGCCCGGCGCTTCTACCTGCGGGCCGCGCGCCGAGCGGAGCACGGGAGCAGGAGGCGGCGGGCCGCAGTGGCGCTTCACTTCGCCTTCGCGCTCGCCGCCGAGACTGGACACTTCCGGATCGCCGTGCGAGATGCGAATGCCGCGCTCCGCAACTATCCGCTCCACGATGAACGGATACCGGCGCTCGCGCATGACTTCGCGTATCTACTGATCCGCAATCAACACTATGGGACCGCGCTCCGCCTGGTGGACCGGCTGGCGGAGCGCGTGGACGGTGTCGCCGCCATGGGGATGCTCTACGGCATCACTGCGCGCGCGGCGGCGGGCGCGGGCGCCGAGAGCAGTTATGAGGCGGCGGCTGAATCGGCCCTCAACATCGCTCGCATCAACGATGAATGCGCCGGACCGGTGTTCGTGAACCTTGGGGAGGCCGCGCGGTTCTGGGGCCAGTGGGAGGCGGCTGCGGGGCACGCGGGGCGTGCGCTTGCAGTCGCACAGCGGAGAGCGGACGTGGAAGTCGAGCGGCTGGCGGTGGAGCTCACGCGCAAGATCAAACGGCGCGAGCCTCCGCCACCAGCTTTCGAGCCACCCTCCGACACCCCGATTGCAGCCCTCGCACGGCGCCTTGCGGCCCGGTTACGGCGGTGGAGGCGCTACTACCGGGGCGTCGGAATGAAAGCCTAGTCAGGATTCACGGACAGTCTACCGGCTGACCGTTCGCGTCCCTGCATTCCGGCGGGGCGTACGATCCGCCTCCCATGGTCATCCCCCCAGCCGCACGGGCGTCGGGGGGTGCATGGGAGGCGGTTTCCGTTGGCAGGTTGGTGCACGCCGAGACGGCGGCGAGCGCGCACAGCAAGGCGAGACGTTTCATGGAGATCATTCTCCGGCTGGAGGGAAAGGGCCGCGCCGGAGAATGTACAAAATAAACACAGAACCCGTCAGAACAACCCTCTATCGCGCCATACTGAATCCGCCAACATGAGCCAGCGAAACGCGCAGGGCGGGCGGCTACCGTTGGTCCCGGACTATTGGGGTGTCCGCCGAAGCAGGCCTGCCGCGCTGTGGTACGTCTGACACCGGACGTGGCGGCAGACAGGTGCGAGCCTTTCAGCCCCCCGGAACCTTCGGCCCTCCACCCCGCACCTTGGATCAACCGCCCACCACAAACCGGAGTTACACCCTGGGTGGGGGCACACCAATGGGCTCGATCGCATCCCCGCGCCGGCCAATTAACAGGAGCTTCCTTCAATGGCAGATGCGAGAACGGGTGAGCCCGCGTTTCTGGTGAACGCAGTCCGACGAGCGGCCGAGCGTAGCTCGATCCGCGACGTGGCTGCACAATCGGGGTTGAGCCACGGCGGCCTGCACAACCTCATCCAGGGCAAATCAGACCGGATCAACGGGGCAACGATCCGGAAGCTCCGCGCCTGGTATCTGCGTGAATGGGCGTCTGGCGGCGACAGCCTTACACCGGAGATCGCCGAGTACGTCCTGGTCGACCAGGTGCTGGCACCGATTCCAGCGAACGTGCGTGCGTGCGCCGCGCTGGAACTGGTGCGCTCCCTGGAACGGATCTACGACAGCCACGACGCTCCGCATCCAGCGTGGCTCGGTACCGTTCGCAGCAAGTGCTAGGGTAGGGCGCTCTCCAACGGGCACGCAACGCAGCGGGGGACGGCCAGGCGCCGCACCCTTCTTCGTCCGCCCCTTCTTCTGCCACGGCCACCTGCCAGCGGGCTTCCCTCGACCAATCAGGCCGTGCGCTTCGAGTACTGCCGCACCGCGAGCGTGAGCACGACGGCGGCGTAGACGGCGAGCACGGCGAGCGGGACCAGCACCGCGGAAAAGCCGGCGCCCTTCACCAGCACCGCGCGCATCAGCACGATGAAATGCTTCACCGGGCTGAGCTGCGCGATCCACTGGGCCCAGCGCGGCATGCTCAGGATGGGGGTGAAGAGGCCGCTCATCAGCATGTAGACCATGTTGATGGCGAAGGTCACGAACATCGCCTGCTGCTGCGTCTCCACGATGGTCGAGATCCACAGGCCGATTCCCAGCGCCACCAGCAGGTAGACCGCCGCCGCCAGGAACACCAGCGCCAGGCTCCCCCGCATCGGGATGTCGAAGGCCAGCCGCGCGATGGTCAGCCCGAACGCGAGCACCGCCAGCCCGATCACCCAGAAGGGGATCAGCTTGCTGGCGATGAACTCCGCGCGGGTGACCGGCGTCACGTTGAGCTGCTCCAGCGTCCCCAGCTCCTTCTCGCGCACGATGTTCATCGACCCCAGCGCTGTGGCCACCATCGTCACCAGCAGCACCAGGATCCCGGGCACCATGTAGGCCTGGTAGTCCAGATCGGGATTGAACCAGCCGCGCGCGCGCACGTCGATGCGCGCCGCGCCGCGCACCGGCGCGTCCGTCTCCCCCGGCGGCGGGCGCAGCTCCGCGCTGAGCTCCGCCGCATACGCGGCGATGATGCGCGTGGCGTAGGTGCGCCGGATGCCCGCGGCCGCGCCGTCTTCCGCGTTGAACACGAGCTGCACCGGGGCCACGCCATCGCGCACCAGGTCGCGCTCGAAGCGCGGCGGCACGTGCAGGATGGACGACACGTCGCGGTCCAGCAGCGCGCGGTTGGCGAGCGCCATCGACGGCGACGCGTCGGTGATTTCGAAGCGCCCCGAGGCGGCCAGGCGCGTCACCAGCCCGCGCGACGCGGGGGTGTGGTCCTCGTCCACCACGTACATCCGCGAGCTGCGGATCTGGAAGGTGGCGGCGTTGCCGAGCAGGAGGAGCTGCACCAGCGGCATCGCCACCAGCATCCGCATGATGGCCGGGTCGCGGCGGATCTGCAGGAACTCCTTGCGCAACAGGAAGCGCAGCGTGCGCATCGCCCTCACCCCAGCCGGATGCGGAAGGCCTTCACCGCCGCCACCAGCAGCACCGCCATCATCGCCGCCAGGATCAGCGTCTCCTGCCAGAGCTCGGCGAGCCCCACCCCCTTCAGCATGATCCCGCGCGAGATCAGGATGAACCACTTTCCCGGCACCACGTTGGTCACCGGCTGCAGCCACGCGGGCATGCTCTCGATGGGGAAGATCATCCCGCCGAGCACGGTGGTGGGCATCATCAGCCCCATCAGCGCGCCGATCATGGCCGTGCGCTGCGACGAGGTGACGGCGGCGATCACCACCCCCAGCGACAGGCAGGTGACGATGAAGAGCAGGCTCTCGCCCAGCAGCAGGAGTACGCTCCCGCGGAAGGGGACGTGGAAGACGAACCATGCCGCGCCGAGCACCGTGAGCACGTTGGCGAAGCCGAGCGCCAGGTACGGCAGCACCTTCCCGGCGATGATCTCCCACGGCCGGAGCGGCGACACCAGCAGCACCTCCAGCGTCCCCCGCTCCTTCTCGCGCGAGAGCGAGATCGCCGACATCAGCGCCGACACGATGGTGAGCACCAGCGCGATCAGCCCCGGGACGAACAGGTTCACGCTCTCCAGCGTGGGGTTGAAGCGCATCCGCGCCTCGGGGACGATCCGTACGCCCCGCCGCCCGCCGCGCGCGCCGATCTCCTGCTCGTAGCGCTGGATCACGGCGGACGCGTAGGCCTGCATCGCGCTCCCGGTGTTGGGATCGGTGGCGTCGGTAATGACCATCACCTGCGCGCGCCCCTCGTGCGCCAGCTTCTCGCCGAAGCCGGGCTCGAACACCACCGCCTGGTCCGCCGCGCCGGCCTGGAAGCGCGGCGCCAGCCCCGCCGGCGTCGCCTCGATCCCGACGATGCGGAAGAGCCCCGTCGCGCCGAAGCGGTCGCGCAGCTCCAGCGTCGACGCGTCGGGGCGCGGGTCCACCACTACCAGCCGCACGCCCTCGATGTCCGTGCGCAGCGCGAAGCCGAAGAGGAGCACCTGCGCCAGCGGCAGCAGGAGCAGGATCAGCAGCGTCTGCCGGTCGCGGAGGATGTGGTGGAACTCCTTCACCACGAAGCCGCGCATCGCGCTCACGCCGCCGCCTCCTTCCCGTCGTCGGCGCGCGCGAGGCGGACGAAGACCTCGTCCATCGACGCGGCATCGAACTTCGCCTTCAGCTCGTCCGGCGTCCCCAGCGCGGCGATGCGGCCGGCGACCATGATTGAGACGCGGTCGCAGTACTCCGCCTCGTCCATGTAGTGGGTGGTGACGAACACCGTGGTGCCGCCGCCGCCGCGGCGTAGATCATCTCCCAGAACTGCCGTCGGGTGATGGGGTCCACGCCGCCCGTCGGCTCGTCCAGAAAGACGATCTCCGGCTGGTGGATCATCGCCACCGAGAAGGCGAGCTTCTGGCGCCACCCCAGCGGCAGCGAGCGCACCAGGTCGCCCGCGGCGTGGGTGAAGCCGAGGGTCCGCAGCAGCCGGTCGGCGCGCTCCGCGATCTCCCGGTCGGTCAGCCCGTAGATGCCGCCGTAGAGGGTGATGTTCTCGCGCACCGTCAGGTCCTCGTACAGCGAGAAGCGCTGGCTCATGTAGCCGATGCGCCGCTTCACCTCCTCCGCCTGGGTGAAGACGTCACGCCCCGCAACCAGCGCCTCGCCCGAGGTGGGTGCGAGCAGGCCGGTGAGCATGCGGATGGCCGTCGTCTTTCCCGCGCCGTTCGCGCCCAGGAAGCCGAACACCTCCCCCTGCGCCACGCTGAACGAGATCGCATCCACCGCCGTGAACGCGCCGAAGCGGCGGGTGAGCGCGTGCGCCTCGATCGCCACGCCGGCGCTCACGCGGCCGCTCCCTCGGGCGCGCCCATCAGCTCCATGAAGCTGTCCTCGATCCCCGCCCGCACCGGCTCCACCTCCGCGTCGGCGAATCCCTCCTTCGACAGGTACGCGGCGATGTCGGACGCGACCTCGGCCGGATCCGCATCCTGTCGGTCGTCCGTGAAGTGCAGCTCGTTGCCGAAGGGGAAGACGGAGTGCGCGTGGGGATGGCGTCGCAGGGACTGGATCAGCTCGAAGCGCCGCGGGCCCCGCACCGCCAGCAGGGGCAGGGGATAGCGCGCCCCGATGGCGCCCGGCGCGTCGATGTCGAGGATGCGGCCGCCGGCGATCAGCGCCACGCGGTCGCAGCGGCCGGCCTCTTCCATGTAGGGGGTGGAGACGACGATGGTCAGCCCGCCGGCGCGCAGCTCCCCCAGCAGGTCCCAGAACTCGCGCCGCGAGACGGCGTCCACGCCGGTGGTGGGCTCGTCCAGGAAGAGGATGTCCGGGCGATGGACGAGGGCGCAGCAGAGCGCCAGCTTCTGCTTCATCCCCCCCGAGAGCGCCCCCGCCCGCCGCTCCCGGAACGGCTCGATCTGCCGGTAGATGGGGGCGATCAGGTCGTACTGCGCCTTCAGCGTGGTGCCGAAGACGGAGGCGAAGAACTGGAGGTTCTCCTCCACCGACAGGTCGGGGTAGAGGGAGAAGCGCCCCGGCATGTAGCCGACCCGCGTGCGCAGCGCCCACAGGTCGCGTACCACGTCGAGCCCCAGCACGTGCGCCGTCCCCGTGTCCGGCACCACCAGGGTGGTGAGGATGCGGAAGAGGGTGGTCTTCCCCGCGCCGTCCGGCCCGATGAACCCGAAGATCTCGCCGGGGGCGACGGTGAAGGAGATCCCGTCCAGCGCCCGCACCTCCCCGAAGCGCTTCGCGACGCCGTCCACCGCGACGGCGTTTTCGGTGGATGGATTCCGTTCGCCCGCGACGCTCATCGGCGCGGCTTGCCCGGCGCGGCGGGGAGGATCACCTCGCCCGGCATCCCGATCTTCAGCACGCCGCCACGGTTGGGGACGCGGATCTTCACCGCGTACACCTGGTCCGTCCGCTCCTCGGCGGTCTGGATGGGCGTCGGCGTGAACTCGGCCTCGGACGCGACCCAGCTCAGCCGTCCGGGGAGCGTCGCCAGCTGGTCACGCCCCGCGTCGATGCGCACCTGCACCGGCCCGCCCACGCGGACGGAGGCGAGCTGCGCGCCGCTGACGTAGGCGCGCAGGGTGAGCGTGTCGAGGTCCGCGATCTTGTAGAGCGGCGCGCCGCCCTGCACGAACTCGCCGGGCTTGGCGTAGGTGGTGAGGACGGTGCCCGCCACCGGGTTCACCACGCGGCTCTTGCCGAGCTGCTCGGTGACCTCCGCCAGCCGCGACTCGCTGCCGGTCGCCTCCTCGCGCACCGTGCCGACCTGCGCCTGCGCCGCGCGGATGCGCTCGCGCAGCACCCGCACCTCGCCCTCGGCGTGGTCCAGCTGCTGCGCGGTCGCCGCCTCGGCGCGGTAGAGGCGCTGCGTGCGCGCGTACTCCCGCTGCGCCGTGGCGAGCTGCGCCTGGAGCACGCCGATCTGCGCCTGCGCCTCGGTGGTGCGCGCCTGCGAGGCGCCGCGCTGCGACACGATCTCCTGCCGCTGGAGCGCCAGCGTGGCGGTGTCGAGCAGCGCCACCTCCGCCCCCGCCGCCAGCCGCTCCCCCTCCGCCGGATCGAAGCGCAGCAGCCGCCCCCCCAGCTCGGCGGACACCACCACCTCCTCTGCCTCGAAGTTGCCGTACGCGTCCGGCTTCTCCTTGCGGCACCCGGCAACCAGGACCATGAGCGCGAGCACCCCGGGCCAACGGGCCCGAGGCGCCCGGCCGTTTCTCTCCTTCACGCAAACCCTTACGACGTCATCCTGAGGCCGGCCACAACTGGGCCGCGGTCTCCCAGCAGCCAGGCAGGCCGAAGGATCTATAGCCGACGGACGCAGATCCGCTGCGGGCACGCGGCGTTTGCCGCGACATTCGATGTGTGTCATCGTCGATCCCATGATGGTCGTCACCGCAGCTCGATGCCGAGGGTCGTGAGATACGAGGCCCGCGCGCGCGCCAGCTCCACGCGGTGCCGTTGGCGGGCGAGCCGCGCGTCCTGCAGGTCGGTGCGGGCGTCGACGTAGGCGGCGGCGGTGATGGCGCGCTCCTCGAACTGCGCCCGCGCCTGCCGCACCACCTGCTCGCGCAGGGCGATGATCCGCTCGTCCGTCTCCAGCGCGCGCTCCAGCCGCTCCATGTCCGCCAGCTCGTCCTGCACCTGCCGCTGCAGGCGCGCGGTGAAGGCGGCCTCCTCGCTGTCGACGATCTGGCGCTGCACGTCGAGCAGGGCGCGCTCGCGGTCGCTGGTCCCCCAGTTGAACGGCGCCCAGCGCATCCGCACGCCGGCCAGCCAGTAGTCGTGCAGGTCGCGCTCGAACTGCGCGAACCCCGGCCGCCCATACGAGAGCTGCGCGAACGCCGACACTTGCGGACGCGTGCGCGCCGAGATCACCGCCGCGTCGCGCGCCAGCCGCTCGCGCCGCCCGGCGAACACCGCGTACTCCGGCCGCGTCGTGGGGATGGGAGCCACGCCGGCACCGGCGCTCCCGGCGGCGCCGCGCAGGCTCTCCACCGCGTCCGCGAGCTGCGGCAGCGCCAGCACGTCGCGCTCGGACACCTGCGTCCCGGTGAGCACCGACAGCCGCCCGAGCGCGGCGCGGCGCCCGGCGAGCACCTCGGCACGGTCCTCCATCGCCTTCAGCGCCGTCGCCATGACGACCGCCGTGTCGCCGGGGAGCGCGGCGCCGTTGCGGACCTGCGCGCGCAGCATCGCCAGCCGCGCCTCCAGGTCCTCGAGCAGGGTGGAGATCTCCGCCGCCCGCTCCTGCAGCAGGAAGGCGGTGAAGAAGGCCTCGTTCACCTCGTCGCGCAGCGGCTGGAGGTCGGCGGCGATGCGCGCCTGCTCCACGGCCAGCTGCGCCTGCTCCGCGCCGCGGCGGCGGGAGAGCACGCCGCCGTCGTAGAGGAGCTGCTCCACCTCCACCCGTGCCTCGTACTGGTCCTTCGGCGGCTCCGGCGGGACGGCGCCGCCGGGAAGGGAGATGGGGATGACGGGCACCTCGGACTGGTGCGTGGCCTGCGCGCGCCCGGTGAGGGCGGGGAGGCGCTCCGCGTGGAGGTTCCGCAGCCGCAGCTCCGTCGCGCGCTCCTGGAGGGCCGCCTGGCGCGCGCGGGGATCCTGGCGGAGCGCCGCCTGCTGCAGCGCGGGGAGGCGCAGCGTGTCCTGCGCGGGCGCCGGCGCCGCCAGCAGCGCCAGCGCGAGGGGGATCGCGATCATGGCCGCAGCGCGTTCAGGAAGAAGCCCGCGAGGCTGCGCTTCCGCTCCGCGGTGAAGCGGTCGAAGCCGTCCGCATCCCATCCCATCACCGCCCTGAACATCGGCTGCGCGGCGAAAGGGAAGAGGCAGAGCGAGAGCAGGTTGGCCAGGAACTGGTCGGGGGGGATGGGCCGCATGGTGCCCTTCGCCACCTCCGCGTCGATCTGCGCCTGCAGCCCGGCTGCGATCGTGCGCCCGAACCCCTCGACCGAGTGCCCCGCGAACGTGCCGACGAGCTGGGTCACGCGCTCCGGGTGATGGTTGATCTCGCAGAGCACGTAGCCGGGGAGGAACGGGCTGGCCGAGAGGTTGTCGAGCTCGATCTCGATCACGCGCTGGACCTTCTCCTCCAGCGGCAGGTCGGACATCAGCGTGCCGATCACGGAGGGAAAGAGCCGCCGTCCGGCGCGCAGGAACACGGCCTCGGCGAGCTTGTCCTTGCTGCGGAAGTAGTAGTGCAGGAGCGCCTTGTTGACCCCCGCCTCCTCCGCGATCTCCTGCATCCGCGCCCCCTCCGTCCCGCGCCGCACGAACACCGCGTGCGCCGCGTCGAGGATGCGCTGCTCGGTTTCCTGGTCTTCGCCCGCCATGGTCGCATCTACCGATGTTTATCCGTATGGTTTAACCATCCGGTTAAAATGCGGATGCACCTCTCCCTGCGCAAGAGTTTTCATCACGCAGGAGACACAGAGGCGCAGAGAGGCGCTGTTCAGTACGAGGGGATCTCCGACGGATCTACCTCGAGCCGTGCCGCGATGGCCGCGAGGGTCTTCGCTCGCACCTTCGAGATTTCGCCGCGCTCGATGCGCGCGATCTGCTTTTCGGACACGCCGGGGAAATCGCCCCGCGCCACCCCCTTCGCCAGCCGGAGGCGGTGGATGCACGCGCCAAGGGAGTCGTCCTGCTGGAGCCGGCGTGCCTTGGCGCGGCGGCGGTAGTCGGGATCGTGGGCGTACAGGATCGCATCGGTCGACGCCTCGTACTTCCCGAAGCGCACCGACTGGCCGTAGTCGGTGATCTGGAAGGCGCGGAAGTTCGGCCGTGGCGAGGGGTCGCGCCGCAGGAACCAGGCGAACGGCACCACGACCGGCGCGAGGTTGCCGCGGTAGAGCACCGCCACCTCGCTGGCCGAATCGACGATGCCCGCGATGAACAGGTCCACGCGTTCGTCGGATGCGAGCACCTCCCGCAGTTCCTCCATGGGCAGCAAGTTCACTCCCTTCCCGGGCGCGACGACGACGCGAAAGAGCAGGTGCAGCAGGTCCTTCCGCACCTCGGTGGTTTCGTCCAGCAGCAGCAGCCGGTGGTTGGACTTCAGCAGCTCGCCCTCCTCCGCGAGCGCGACGAGCGGCGAGACGGCGTCGGCGATCCACATCACCGGCCGGCGCTGCGTCCCGAACCGTTCGTATGCGTCCCGGACCTCCCGGTCGGAGCGCAGCGAGGCGGCGGGAAATCCCTGGTCCGCCCATTCCTCGGTGGATTCGTCGGCCACCAGCAGCATGTCTACGCTCATCACCCATCCTCCTTGGAGAAGACCACGTTCTCCGGATATTTCTCGTCCCACCTGGCGCGAAGCAGCTCGCGCTGGCTCCAGATCCACTCGACCAGCTCCACCGGAACGTTGCGCGGCGGCGGCGTTGAATCGAGAAACTCACCCGTGCGCAAGCTCAGCCTCCAGGTCCACAGCTTGAAGATGATGCTCACGTGCGGCTCCTCGTTCCGCTCGTCCTCGCGGATCTTCGCCTTCCATCCGAGCCTCGCCCACGCGTCCAGCAGACGGAGTGCAAACGGCATCATCCACGCCTCGGAGAAATGTCCCTATTTCTACCTCTCCAGTCAAGGGGACATTTTGCTTTTCCTCGCTGCTCCTGTCAACACCGTTCGGTTTGGGCCACCTCGGAGACACCTCTGATACTCCAGTCGCCTGAGCACTTTGTGTTTACGCACCCAACCCAACGACGTCATCCTGAGGCCGGCCAGGCTGTAATCCTCAATTGCGAAACAACTTGCAGGCCGAAGGATCTATAACCGCGGTAGCACGTCAGTCCTCCAAGTGCTCGAACAGGGTTGACAAACAGACGAGTGTGTCAGAAAATTGACACAGATACTTCGCCATACCCTGCAACCCCGTCCATCATCGTGCCTTCCCGAGAAGCACCGCCGGCGCTCAGCAAGCGAGAGCGGCAGATCATGGACATCGTCTACCGACGCGGGAAGGCGACGGCGGCGGACGTGCACGCCGACCTCCCCGACGCGCCGACGTACACGACCGTGCGCGGGCTGCTTCGGGTGCTGGAGGAGAAGGGACACCTGGTGCACGAGGAAGATGGGCCGCGCTATCTCTACTCGGCCGCGACGCCGCGCCAGGAAGCCGGCGTGTCGCTGCTCTCGCACGTGGTCCGCACCTTCTTCGACGGCTCGGCCTCGAAGGCGATGGCGGCGCTGCTGGGCTCCGGCGGCGCCGACCTCCCCGACGCCGACCTGGCGCGCCTGGAGGAGGTCATCCGCCGCGCGCGTGGGGTGGAGGAATGATGATCTCCGCCGCGCTGCTCCTGCTCCTCGCCAAGGTCACCGTCCTGCTCTGCGGCGCCGCGTGCGCCGTGCGCGTCCTCCGCCACTCGAGCGCGGCGGCGCGGCACGCGGTGTGGACGGCGGCGCTGGCGGCGGCGCTCGCCCTCCCCGCGATCAGCCTGATCGTCCCCGCCGCGCGCATCCCGGCGCGGGGGCGGCTGTGGAGCGCGGTGGACGAGTGGCTCAGTGGGCTCCGGGCTCCCATTGCACCCGCCGCGCACGTCGCGACGACGGCAGGTGCGCATCGCGCCGCGCCGAGGCTCGACGGCGGCGTGGGGCCCGTCAATCAGCCGGGGCGGGTGCCGAAGGGGGGCGGGGAATTGCTTCTCGTGGTCTGGGCAGTCGGTGTCGCGGTGTGCCTGGTCCGCGTCGGGATCGGGCTCGCGGCTGCGGGGCGCATCGCCCGGAACGCGCGGGCGGTGGAGAGCGATGGTCTGTTCGGGATCGCGGTGGAGCTGGCGGCTGCGGGGCTGGCGCCGCGTTCGGTGCGGCTGCTGGAGAGCGCGGCGGTGAGCGCACCGGCGGCGACGGGCGTGTTCCGGCCCGCGATCCTTCTCCCGGAAGGCGCCTCGCGCTGGACGCCCGCGGAGGCGCGCGCCGTGCTCGCCCACGAGCTCGGCCACGTCGCCCGCCGCGATTGCCTCACGCAGCTCGTGGCGAGCGTCGCGACGGCGGTCTACTGGTTCCACCCCCTCGCCTGGTACGCCGCGCGTCGCATGATCGTGGAACGCGAGCGCGCCTGCGACGACCGTGCGCTGATCGCCGGCGCGCTCCCCCTGCGCTACGCCACGCTCCTCGTCGACGTGCTGCGTGCCGCGCGCCAGTCCGCATTCCCCGCCGGCGTCCTGGCGATGGCGGGCCCGCGCGAGTTGGAGACGCGCATCCGCTCGATCCTCGACCCGGCCGTGCGCCGCCGCCGGCTCTCCCTCCGCGCCCGGCTCGCGACGTCCATCGCTGTCGCCGCCACGGCGTCGCTGCTCGCCGCCATCCAGGTCGACGCGGCCCCGGCGCCGTCCGCCGCCGCGCAGGGGCGATTCGCCTCGGCCGACACCGCGCGCGGCGAGCCGGACATGCGCGGCGACTCGATGGCCTCGCCCTCCAGCGAGCGCATCCCCCTCCCCGCGTCCGTGCTCGACGACGCGGCGCGCAACGGGAGGACGGCGCTCGCCGGGAGCGACGCGGCGCTCGCCCGCACCCTGCTCGCCGGGCTGCAGCATGCGCCGACCTGGTCGGGCGACCTGGTGCGGGAACGCTCCGCCTGGGCGCTCTCGCGGGCGGACGGCACGCGGCTGGTGGAGCCGCTCCTGGCCGCGCTGGCGTCGCGGGACTGGCGGGAGCAGGCGTACGCGGCCTGGGCGCTCGGCGAGGGCCGGGAGCCGCGCGCCGTGGCGCCGCTGATCGAGCTGCTGCGGCGGTCGGAGTGGCGGCTGCGGGCGATGGCCGCGTTCGCGCTGGAGGAGATCGGCGACCCGCGCGCCGCCCCCGCCATGACCCTCGCCGCCGGCGACGAGGCGTGGCAGGTGCGGGCGAGCGCCGTCGCCTTCCTGGGCCGGCTCGGCGGCGACGCGAACGTTGCGCTCGTCCGCGCCCACCTCGCGGATCGCCACGTCGCGGTTCGTCTCGCGGCGGAAGCGGCGCTGCGCGGCGACTCCTGACGCCCCCTGCGTAGTTCACGCAGGGCTTTTCCAATGACGGTGATGTCAAAAAAATAACATCATCCCCACCCTCGACGGAGGCACCATGCGCGTCAGCCGCACGATCATCATCCACCGAATCGCCGTTGCCGTTGCCGGATGCATCCTGGCCGGCGGTCCGCTGTGCGCGCAGCGGACCGCGCCGCCGGCCGGCTTTTCCGCGGGGCTCGACGCGTACATCGCCAAGGCCATCGCCGACTGGGAGGTGCCGGGGCTGGCGATCGCGGTGGTGCGCAACGACTCCGTGCTGGTGGCGAAGGGATACGGGGTGCGGGAGCTGGGGAAGCCGGAGCGCGTCGACGAGAACACCGTCTTCAGCACGGCCTCGCTCACCAAGTCGTTCACCGCGACGGCGGCGGCCATGCTGGTGGACGACGGCAGGCTCGAATGGGACGCCCCGGCGCGGCGCTACCTCCCGGGGCTCGAGTTCCGCGATCGGTATCTCACCGACAACGTCACCGTGCGCGACCTGCTGGCGCACCGTACGGGGCTGCATGCGTCGAACATGGCCTGGCAGCTCACCGGCCTCACCGGCGCCGACCGGGCCGAGATGATTCGGCGCGCGCGGTACCTGGAGCCGGAAGCCCCGTTCCGCACGCGGCTGGTGTACTCCAACGTCGGCTACCTCTACGCGGGCGAGGCGATCGCGGCCGCGGCGGGAATGCCGCTCGAAGAGGTGATCCGGCAGCGGATCATCGCGCCGCTGGGGATGCGCAGCACCACCATCGGCGACGCGGCCGCGGCGCGCGCGGCCAACCGGGCGATGCCGCACGCCATGATCGGCGGCGTGCAGCGGCCCATCCCCTGGCGCGACATCGACATCATCGCCGCCGCGGGGTCGGTCAACTCCACCGCCGCCGACATGGCGCAGTGGCTCCGCTTCCAGCTCGGCGACGGCACCTTCGCCGGCCGGCGCCTGGTGAGCGCCGACGCGTTCTGGGAGATCCATTCGCCGCAGCTGGTGATCTCCGTCAGCCAGGGGATGAAGTCCGCGCGGATGGTGGAGGGGTGGGCCGCCTACGCCATGGGGTGGCAGGTGATGGACTACCGCGGCCATCCCCTGGTCTGGCACACCGGAAACGCCGACGGCATGCCCGCGTTCATGGCCATCCTCCCGCGGGACCACCTCGGTGTCGTCATCATGACCAACACCTGGGGCGCCGGCCTGCTGCACGCCTGGCTGATGAACCGCGTGCTCGACGAGTACCTGGGCTACCCGCCGCGCGACTGGAGCGGCGAGAACCTCCCGCAGAAGTCGGCCATCCGGGCGGGGTACGACTACGCGGCGAACGTGCAGCGTCTCTCCGCCGGCCGGGTGAGCGGCACGGCCCCGTCGCACCCGCTCGCCGCCTACGCCGGCGTCTACGTCGACAGCCTCTACGGCCCGCAGGCGGTCGCGCTGGAGAACGGCCGCCTGACGCTGCGGATGGGGAAGGGCCAGGTGGCCGACCTCAGCCACTGGCACTACGACACCTTCCTGGTCACCTGGCGCGACCCGCTCTTCCGCGAGGTCTTCCCCGCGCTCCTCACCTTCGCCTCCGACCAGGCTGGCCGCCCGGATCGCCTGACGATGCAGATCAACCGTGACGTGATCCGCGCCACGCGCGCGGCGGCGCCGTGAGTGGGCGGGACTGTGTTGCCCTGGCCCCAGAGGTGATGTTTATTTGCTGAACCGTTCAACGAAGAGCGCCCATGATCAGCCCGGACGACCTGAAAACCGCCAGGAAGATCAAGAGAGTGCTGATGGAAGCCGGTGGAGCCTCCATCAGCCGCATCGTGCTGCACGGCTCGCGCGCCACGGGACGTGCACGCCCGGGCAGCGATTACGACGTGCTCGTGGTCCTCCGTCACGAAGTCGACGACTGCGTGGCCGAGAGCATGCGTTTTTCCGAACTGTTCGTGGATCTCGAGCACCCGGTCGACATTCAGGTCTTCGGCAAAGAGGAGTTCGAGGAGTGTCGCCCGGTTCCCGCCACCATCGCCTACCCGGCCGACCAGCACGGACTGGTGCTCTATGCGGACGCCTGAGCAGGTTCGCCTGCTGGTCGTCCAGAGCTGGATGGAGTCCGCCCACGACGACCTGGCGTGGGCGGAGATGGGTGCCGCGGCCAAATCCCTGCGAGGCATCGCGCAGATCGGCTTTCACGCTCAGCAGGCCGTTGAGAAACTGTTGAAAGGGTTCCTGGCCCCGTAGGACGTCGTGCCGGAAGAGCATCACGGTGTCTCGCGGCTCCTCGCTCAGCTCCGGCTTCTGGACCGCGCGACGGCCGATTCCGTCCCGCCGGTTGCGCATCTCACGCGGTATGCTGCCCAGTACCGCTATCCTCCTCGCCCAGGACGGACGCGCCACCTCAACCGGTCGGACGTGCTGAAGGATCTCGAGACCGCACGCGAAGCCTGCCGGTTGCTCGAAGCTGCCCTGCTGCGCCGCATCCTCTTCATCTCGAATCAAACCGACGCTCCCGAGAATTAGCCCCGCGCGGTCAGGCTGAACCACGATTCCGCGAGGTCTTCCCCGCGCTCCTCACCTTCGCCTCCGACTACGCTGGCCGCCCGGACCGCCTGGTGATGCCGATCAACCGCGACGTGGTCCGCTCCGAGCGAGTCGAGCGGCCATGGAGACGTGCGAACCGGCTTGACGTCGCGGCCTCGTATGCGCATCGTTGCACCAGATGTATGCGCATCCATCCGGAGGAGGTCCCATGCCGAAGGGCACGCTCAACCTGACGATTGACCTGTCGACGATCGAACGTGCTCGCCGCTATGGCGAGCTCCACGACGTCAGCATCTCGAGCCTGGTCGGAGACTTTCTGTCGAGGCTTCCGGTGGACGACGACCGGGTCGAAATCCGCGGACCCATCACCCGCCGCCTGCTCGGGATTGCCAAGGGCGCGGGAGACGAGGAGGACTACCACCGCTTCCTCGAAGAGAAATACTCACGGTGAAGCTCCTCCTGGACGTCAACATCGTTCTCGACGCAGTTCTCGAACGGCAGCCGTGGTTCATCGAGGCAGCAAAGCTCCTCGACGCCGTCGAAGCCGGCGAGGCGACTGCGTTCGTGGCGGGCCACACCGTCACGACGGCGCACTACTTCTTTCGGAAGGCCCTCGGAATCGGCGATGCAGCTGCCGCGGTCGCGGCCATGCTGCGGGTGCTCGAAGTGGTTCCTGTCGAGAAGGCGGATTTCTTCCATGCTGCAGCGTTGAGCGCGCGTGACTTCGAGGACGCAGTCCAGATGGTATGTGCGCTCAAGGTTGGCGCTGATTACATCGTGACCCGGGACGAAAAAGGTTTTCAGGGTTCCGCGGTTCCCGCCCGGTCTCCCGGAGCCGTGCTCGCCCTCCTCTGATCGTGAACAGGGGGCTGGTCAGAAGCGAACCCGCGCCGCGCTGCGGTGTACCCACCCGGCTGTCTCCCCGAGCCGCCCGCAGCACCCGAAGCCCATGAAGAAAGCCTACATCGAGACGTACGGCTGCCAGATGAACATCAGCGACAGCGAGCTGATGGCCGGCATCCTGGCGGAGCAGGGGTACGTCGCGACCGACACGCCCGACGACGCCGACGTCGTGCTGGTGAACACCTGCGCCATCCGCGACCACGCGGAGCAGCGGGTGATCGGCCGCGTGGGCCAGCTCCAGCAGCTCCGCGAGAGCCGTCCGGACGTGGTGATCGGCGTCACCGGGTGCATGGCGCAGCGGCTGGGCGAGTCGCTCTTCCGCAAGGACGGCGGCGTGGACCTGGTGATGGGCCCCGACGCCTACCGCCAGCTCCCCGCGAAGCTCGCCGAGCTCCGCCCGTCCGCCGCGCCGGCGGCGAAGACGGCGCCGCGCAGCCTCACCGTGCTGGGCTTCGACCCGTTCGAGAACTACGAGGGGGTGGCGGCGAAGCGCATCTCCGCCGTGTCGGCGTGGGTGCCGATCCAGCGCGGGTGCAACTACCGCTGCACCTACTGCATCGTCCCCTACGTGCGCGGCGACGAGAAGAACCGCGACCCGCGCGCCATCCTCGACGAGGTGCGCGCGCTCGCCGCGGACGGCGTTCCCGAAGTCACCCTGCTCGGGCAGACGGTGAACAGCTGGCAGCACGGCGACTGGAGCTTCGCGCGGCTGCTGCGCGAGGTCGCGCGCGTCGACGGGATCCGGCGGGTGCGCTTCACCTCGCCCCACCCCAACGGCTTCACCCGCGAGCTGGTGGAGGTGATGGCCACCGAGCCCGCCGTCTGCAAGCAGCTCCATCTCCCCGTGCAGTCCGGCCACGACCGCACGCTCAAGCGGATGCTGCGCCGCTACACGGTGGCCGAGTACCTGGAGAAGATCGACTGGGTGCGCGAGGCCATGCCCGGCATCGCCCTCTCGACCGACGTGATCGTCGCCTTCCCCGGCGAGACGGAGGAGGAGTACGAGGCGACGCTCGGGCTGATGCGCACCGTGCGCTACGACGACGCGTTCATGTACCGCTACTCCGAGCGCGACGGCACCCCGGCCACGCGCCTCCCCCGCGACCAGTTCATCCCCGAGCCCATCGGCCATGCGCGGCTGGAGCGGCTGATCGCGCTGCACCGCGAGATCCAGCTGGAGATCGGCCGGCGCGAGGTGGGGCGGATCGAGGAGGTGCTGGTGGAGAAGGAGGGCCGGCGCGGCGGCGTGCAGGGCCGCACCGAGGGGAACAAGGTGGTGAACTTCGAGGGCCCCGCGTCGCTGGTCGGCAGCTTCGTGCGCGTGCGGCTGACGTCGACCACCGGCGCGACCTTCGCCGGCGAGCTGCTGGACGCCCCCGTTCCCGCCGAGCTCGCCGCGTAAAAGCGTCTCACGCAGAGACAGGGAGGCGCAGAGAGAACCGGGTGTTCTCTCTGCGCCTCCGCGTCTCTGCGTGAGACGCCTTCAGGGTACCGTCGTCGTGCTCTGCAGGCCGAAGTTCACGCCCGTGGTGGTGCCGTCCGTCACCACCACGCTGCGCTGGGACGTCTGCCCCGCGACCATCGTGAACCCCAGGGGCACGCGGACGGCGATCTGGTAGGTGCCCGACGGAACGGTGGCGAAGGTGAAGATCCCCGCGCCGTTGGTCACGGTGGAATCCTGGTTCACCAGGATCACGGAGATGCCGCCCTGACTGGCGCCGTTCGCCGTCACCTGGCCCTGGACGCTCCCCGTTCCGCCGCTGTTCGAGCCGGTGGTGCCGAAGCTCCCCGTGAACGCGTTGGCCCCGTCGCACGCTGCCGCCGCCAGCGCGGCGCACGCCGCCGCGATCCCGATTCGTATACGCGCATTCATCCCGCACCTCCGGTCCAGCGTCCCCGCCGCCGTGAACCTCGCCCGCGCTGCAACCGGCGCGCCAGCAACTCCAATCCCCGCAGCTGATTAACGATCCTCACGCAGAGACGCAGAGTAACGGAGAGGAACAGCGCTCGCTTTCCGCCACCGTCCAGAATGGTTGCTTTGTGGGGAGCTCGTGCCTATCGTGCCGCTCTCTTCGACTGCTCCCATGGGAAAATGAACGGCTTTAGACTCCCGCTGGTCACGGCCTTCTTCGCGTTCCTCGGCGGGCTCCTGGTCGGTCTTCGCGTGCAGGCGGTCACGCCCGCCATCGCGCTCGCCGCCGCGCCGCTGCTCGCGGGGCTCCTCCTCCATCCGCGCATCACGGGTGCGCCGCTGCGTCGCAGGACCGTGCAGGCGGTGCTGCTCGGCGCGCTTGCGCTCGCGGGGGCGGGGGATGCCGCGCAGGCGCGCACCGACGTGGCGCGAGACTGCCGTTCGACGCTGGCCGACGGGACACGGCTGGTGCTCACCGGCGCGCTGGCGGCGGACTTCGCGCCGGGGCCGGACACCACCGAGCGCATCCCCCTCCTCCCGCTCGCCGTCCGCCGCGCCGTGTCGCCCGACGGTGCGGTGGCGCGCTGCGCGGTGGAGGTGCGGACGCGGCTGCCGCGCGGCGCCGGCGCGCTGGCGGCAGGGACGGAGCTGCGCGTCGCGGGCGAGTGGCGGCTCCTGCCCGCGCCGGTCGAGCGCGGGCGCTGGCCCGAGAGCCCCGCGTATCACGGCTACCTGCTCGCGCGGAGCAGCACCGTGCTCGCGCCGCCGGACTTCGGTCGGCACCCGCTGCTGGCGCTGCGCGGGCGCAGCGAGCGCCAGATCCGCCGGCTCTTCCCCCGCACCGCGCCGCTCGCCGACGCGCTCGTCCTCGGCCGCCGCGAGACGCTCGACCGCGGGCTCGCGGACCGCTTCGCCGCGGCGGGGCTCACGCACCTGCTGGCGATCAGCGGCACCCACGTCGCCCTGGTCGCGGCGGTGCTGGTGCTGCTCGGGCGCGTGGTCCGCATCCCCCGCGACGCCACCCTCTGGCTCACCATCGTGCTGATCGCGCTCTACCTGGCGATGATCGGCGCGCCGCCCTCGGCCGTGCGCTCGGGGGTCATGACCGCGCTGACGCTGCTCACCTTCGTGCTGCAGCGCCCCTCGGCGCCGCTGGCGATCATGGCCGCGGCGGCGTTCGCCATCCTTGCGCTCGACCCGCTGATCGCGCTGGACGCGGGGTTCCAGCTCTCCTTCGCGGGGGTGCTGGGGATCGGGCTGCTGCGGCACGCGCTCCTGCAGCGCATTCCGCCGGCGTGGCGGCGCGGGAAGGTGCTGCGGCCGCTGGCGGAGTCGATGGTGGTCAGTGTCGCCGCCTTCGTCGCCACGGCCCCGATCGTCGCGCAGCAGTTCGGGCAGGTGGCGCCGGTCTCCATCGTCGCCAACCTCCCCGCCATCCCCCTCACCAGCCTGGCCATCGTGGGGATCGGCGCCGCCTGCGCGCTGGAGCCGGTCGTCCCCGGGGTGGCGCGGCTGATCGCGGACGGCGCCTCGCTCGCGCTGGAGGCGCTCACCCGCGTGGTCGACGCGGCGGCGGCGGTGCCGGGCGGGCACGCGCAGATCGCGCGGCCGCAGTGGTGGCTCTGGGCGGCCGCGGGGCTCGCGCTGCTGCTGGCGCTGGAGTGGGGCGCGGGGATGCGGAAACGGGTGCGCTGGGCGGTGGCGAGCGGCGCGGCGGGCGCGGCCTTTCTCCTCCTGCCGATCGCCGCCGCACCCGCGCGCGGGGTGGAGCTCGCCTTCCTCGACGTGGGGCAGGGCGACGCCATCGCCATCCACACCCCCGCGGACCGCTGGCTGCTGATCGACGCTGGGCCGTGGGACGAGGAGTACGACGCGGGGGAGAAGCGGGTGCTCCCCTGGCTGCGGGCGCACGGCGCGCGGCGCGTCGAGGCGATGGTGCTCACCCACCCGCACGTGGACCACATCGGCGGCGCGGCGGCGGTGATGCGGGGGATGCCGGTGGGGCGGCTGATCGAGCCCGGGCTCCCCTTCGGCACCCCCGTCTACCTGGGGGTGCTGAAGACGGCGGAGGCGCGCGGGGTGGCGTGGAGCGCCGCGCGGCAGGACCGCGTGCTGAGGATCGACGGCATCGAGCTCGACTTCCTCTGGCCGACCCCCGGCGCGCTCGATGCGCCGGCGGACGCGAACGACGTCAGCGCCGTGATCGAGCTCCGCTACGGCGCCTTCACGGCGCTGCTCACGGGGGATGCGCCCGCGTCCGTGGAACAGGCGCTGGTGGCGCGCTACGGCGACCGGCTGCGCGCCGACGTGTACAAGGCCGGGCACCACGGGAGCCGCACGGCGTCGTCGGAGGCGCTGCTGGAGACGGTCCGCCCGTCGCTCGCGGTGATCTCGTGCGGGCGGCGCAACAAGTACGGCCACCCGGCCCCGGAGACGCTCGCGCGCCTCCACCACGACGGGATCGCGGTGGCCAGGACCGACGAGGACGGCACGGTGCTCGTGCGCGTGCAGGCCGGCGGCGGCGCCTGGTCCCGCGACGATCCCTGACAGCATGCGGGAGGCGCCGGAGGGATTCTCCCCACGGTGGACGTTCTTGACGCATCAGCGGTTGCGAACCAAGATTACGCCCCAAGCGGCCACCCACCCACTGATGCGGGGAACCGAGTGAGCAACAAGACCATCATCACCATCGAACGCCACATCATCGAGGCCGAGCGGCAGTTCCCCGAGGCCACCGGTGCGTTCAGCAGCATCCTCTACGACATCGCCTTCGCGGCCAAGATGATCGGCCAGGAGGTGCGCCGCGCCGGCCTGGCCGACATCCTGGGCTACACCGGCGAGGTGAACGTGCAGGGCGAGGAGGTGCGGAAGCTGGACGAGTACGCCAACGAGGTGCTCTTCAAGGCGCTCGACCACACCGGCCACCTCTGCGGGATGGCGTCGGAAGAGGTGGAGGACTTCATCCCCATCCCGGAGAAGTTCCCCACCGGCCACTACTGCGTGCTCTTCGACCCGCTCGACGGCTCGTCGAACATCGACGCCAACGTCTCGGTGGGCACCATCTTCTCCATCCACCGCAAGGTGAGCGACCATCCGCGCGGCTGCATCGACGACTGCCTGCAGCCGGGCTTCAGGCAGGTGGCCGCGGGGTACGTGGTGTACGGCTCGTCGACCATGCTGGTGTACACCACGGGGAACGGCGTGCACGGCTTCACGCTGGAGCCGGGGATCGGCGAGTTCCTCCTCTCGCACCCGCACATGTGCATCCCCGACGAGGGGCAGCGCATCTACAGCGTGAACGAGGGGAACTACGGCAAGTGGTCCGAGGGCCAGCGGCGCCTGCTCGACTGGCTGAAGGGCGCCGACCCGTCGAACCCCAAGCCGTTCAGCTCGCGCTACATCGGCTCGCTGGTGGCCGACTTCCACCGCAACCTGCTGTACGGCGGCCTCTTCATGTACCCGGCCGACGCCAAGAACCCGAACGGCAAGCTGCGCCTGCTGTACGAGGCCGCGCCGCTGGCGATGATCGCGGAGCACGCCGGGGGGAAGGCCACCGACGGCCGCCGGCGGATCATGGACATCGAGCCCGACACGCTGCACCAGCGCACCCCGCTCTTCATCGGCACCGGGGAATACGTGGACCTGGCGATGAAGTTCGTGGCGCCGGCCGAGGTCGAGGAGCCGGAGCTCGCGGTGGCCTGAGCAGAGGTCTCACGCAGAGACACAGAGGCGCGGAGAGGGACGGCGAATCCTCTCTGCGCCTCTGTGTATCCGCGTATCCGCGTATCCGCGTGAGACGGCCGTTTTTCAGGCCGCCTTCGTGCGCGCCTTTCTTCCGTCTTCGGCAAGCTCGACGCCGTGCAGGTCGGCGAGGAAGCGGGCATTCTCCGGGAACTGGTCAAGGAGCCGCAGCAGCGAGTCGGCGGCCGAGCCTTGCGGCACCGTGCCGCGCTCCCAGCGCACCACCGTGTTCGCGCCGACCCCCAGCAGGCGTTCGAACTCCGGCTGCGTCAGCCCGTATTTCCGCCTGATCCCACGCACCTGGTCCGGCGCCAGCAGGCCGTCTTCCTCGCGTATTTTCGCGGTGGCGCGCTGCATGACCGCGTCCATCATCCCCGGACGGTACACTTCCTCACCACACTGCGAGCAACGGTAGAACTCGTCCTCGACGGCTACGGAACGCGCAAGGATCGTGATCGGCCGCACCTCTCGCGTCAGGCGCGCCTCTCCGCCGCAGACGGGGCATCGTTCGACGTCTGGCAGTTCAGTCATTCTAAAGCGCCTTGAAAGAGATTACGATCGCGTCGTCGCGATCGATCTGCAGCTTGACGTACAACGCGATCCCGCCGTACATGGGCCGATAGACATCCTGCCAGAGGCCTGGAGCGGCGTCCGCTTCCATCGTCTTGTAGAAATCAGCGGCGTTCAGCGCCAGGATGCAGGACACGACTGCGTCTTCGTCCAGACCGACACCCGCGGCCCCTCGCCGCGCCGCGAGTGTGATCCGGAACAAACCCGCCCGGACCTTCGCCTGGATCTCGGCGAGATCGTACGTCGGGGAGGCCGGTGCGGTCACGAGGATATTAGCAGGGTGCTAAGTGATGTTCAAGCGGGTGATGGATTCGTCGCATGCTATCCCGCCACCGCCTCGCGCGCGGCGGCCTCCTGCTTCGCGATCTCGATCCACTGCTTCTGCGCCTTCTTGTAGTGGGCGGGGGAGAGGCGGGCGTGGCGGAGGATCTCGTCGAAGAGGGCGTTGGCCTCGGCGCCGCGGCCGAGCTGCTTCAGCACCAGGGCGTAGCGGCAGCGCGCCTCCTCGCCGATCACCGGGCGCTGCAGGATCGCCTGGTACTCGCGCGCGGCGCCCTCCAGGTCGCCCATGCTCTCGTAGATCACCGCGCTCAGCAGGAGCTGCTCGGTGGAGAGCGTCGTCGCGCTCGTCCGCAGCCGCTCGAAGGTCTCGCGCGCCTCGGCGCTCCTGCCCACGTGCTCCAGCGCGACGGCGAGCTCGGAGAGCACCGTCGGATCGTCTTCGTAGAGGCCGGTGAGGGAGGACCGGTAGATGGCGATCGCCTCGTCTCCGCGGCCCACGCGCAGGTAGCCGCGGGCCAGCGCGAGGCGGTTGTTCAGGCTGTTGCTGACCGCCACCTGGTCTTCGAGCCGCTGGATCTCCGCCGCGGGGTTGATGCGGTCGCGCACCTTTCGCGCGGTGCTCGACACCGTGCCGCGCGCCCGCATCTCCGGGAGGAACTCCAGGAAGAGGTACACCAGGCTGCCGACCACCGGGAAGAAGAGGATGACGATCAGCCACGCCGGCTTCCCGTTGCGCACGCAGTGGATGGCGAAGAACACCTGCACCGCCACGACCAGCAGCGACGGGAAGTAGAAGAAGGACGGGAAGCCCATGTGCGGGAGGAGCCGGGGGTGGAGCCGGTGCGGGAGGAGTGGACGGTTCAAGATCGACCCGCGGCGAGCGCCGCGCAACACTCTTCGGGGAGTGTGTGCGCGGCGCGGAGAGTCGGGTCGGGAGCGGACGCGGCGGGAGCCCGGCGGCGGCTACTGGGTGACGATCGTCCCCATCTTCACCACCTCGAAGTCGCGCGCCCTGACGCTGCCGAGCGCCGCCAGCTCGTCGTCGCTCCAGCGCGGGTCGGGGGCGCCGCTCACGTACCAGGCGCTCCCGTTGTCGGCCAGGAGCATCCCGTACGTCTTCATCGCCTTCAGGATCACCTGCACGTTGGCGGGATAGCCGCTCACGTCGAAGCCGGCGCGGAGGCGCACGCGCATCCCCATCGGCGGAAGGGTCGCGTCGGTGTGCGAGCTGGCAAAGTGGCGCGCGGGGGCGACGTACGCGCGGCGCGTGGTGGGGCAGGTGAAGCGCAGCGCGTGCTGGATCGCCTTCTGCTCCACCACCTCGTCGTAGCGCACCAGGCCGGGGAAGATCGGCAGCCCCGCCGCGTCGGCCGAGGTCCAGCCGGCCGGGCGCAGGGCGTTGGAATTCAGGTCGAAGACGGCGCCGGAGCCCGCGGTCCAGCTCGCGCCGCCGTTCACCGGGTGCGCGTCGTAGAGCTCGTACAGCTTCCAGTTGTCGCGGTCGATGACCAGCACGTGGCGGTCGCCGCTGCCGTTCGGCCCGCCCTCGATCGGCGCGTCGGACGGCACGGGGTAGGGGCCGGGGTCGCTCTCGTCCGCGTAGCCGAAGGTCACCGGCACCTTTCCCTGCGTTTCGGCGACGACCACGTAGGGGATGCCGTTCGGCGCGCCGTTCCACACCGTGCCGAAGTCCGGGTGGAGGCCACGGTCCAGCCCGCCGCAGCTCGAGAGCAGCGTCTGCGAGGCCGGGTCGACCGGGTCGCCCGACACGTCGCGGTTCCACGGGTTGTCGGCGGGGAAGGGGCGGCGCCCGCCGAGGCTGGCGTTGGCCCCCAGCGGCCCCGAGTTGCCGCCTCCGCCACCCCCTCCTCCGCCTCCGCCTCCCGGATTGGTTCCGGGATCGGTGACGCCGCCGCCGGAGGTGCAGGCGGCGAGCAGGAGGGCGGCGGCGATGCGGATCACGTGGCGTTGAGTCATGGCCACCGGAGGAGCAACCGGAGTGCCGGATTGGCGGATGCTGGAATTACTGGAAAATCGAGAGACGGTGCTCGTTGCAGATCTTGCTATCTGCCGAAACTGTTGCAAGAAAACAGAAGGGGTTCATACCGCTTTGACTGATCGGATGTGCATTCCAGTCAACGGATGGGCTCACACGGAGTCAACGGAGTCAACGGAGAACGACTCCGCTGACTCCGTTGACTCCGTGTGAGGACCTCAGTGCTGATGTTGCCGAATGCACGGACATTAGTCTGTCTGCTTTCCGTCAGTAGGCGATCGCCGGTGCCTCGCGGATGAACAGCTTGCGCTCCACCGCGTTCAGCATGAAGTCGGCGACGTCGGAGCGGGCGATCTTGGGGAACCAGCGGCCCTTCGCGGCGTCGGGGCCGGCGCGGTACTCCCCGGTGAGGCGAGACTTCGTCAGCCGCGCGGGCTGCACGATGGTCCAGTCGAGGTTCGATTCGCGCACCACCGCCTCGGCGGTCTCCTTGTCCGCGAAGATTTCCTTCAGCAGCAGGGGGAGGAGGACGTGGTTGTAGACCAGCCCGAGCTGCCCCTTCGTCGCCCCGACGCCGAGCGACGACACGTACAGCAGCCGCTTCACCTCCTGCTCCTTCATCGCCGCGACGAGGGTGCGCACGGCGTCGGAGAGGACGGTGTTCGGCTTGCGCTCGTAGATGCCCAGCGCGCAGAGCACCGCGTCCTGCCCCGCCACCGCCGCGGCGACGCTCTTCGCGTCCTGCACGTCGCCGGTGACCACCTCCAGGCGGTGGTGGATCACCTTCAGCTTCTCCGGGTCGCGCACGAACGCGCGCACCGAGTGGCCGTGCCCCAGCGCCTGCTTCACCAGCTCGCGCCCCGTCCCCCCCGTGGCGCCGAAGACCACCATCTGCATCCCGTCCTCCCCCGTTTCCCGAACCCGGCCGCTCCCGCGATGCCCGCCGGTATGCAGGATTCGTGACCGCAGGCCGCGATGGCGGACGAAGCGGAGGGGGATGGGGTCACGGGACGATTGCGGAGGGGCGGTGCACGCGAAGCTGCCCGCTCGATCTGGCGCGCCGCTCCATGGATGCCATCTTCAGTCGGTGCCCCCATCACCTGTCCCGACATCGAAGACCATGCCCGAGCTCCCCGACGTCGAGGTCTACATCGAAGCCATCGAGCGCCGCATCGTGGGCGAGCGGCTGACGGGGATCCGGCTGGGGAACCCGTTCGTGCTGCGCAGCGTCGCCCCCGCGCCGGCGGAGCTCGCCGGACGCGAGGTCGTCGCCGTTCGCCGGCTGGGGAAGCGGATCGTGATCGAGCTGGAGGGGGAGCACTTCATCGTGGTCCACCTGATGGTGGCGGGGCGCTTCCGCTGGCTCGCGGCCGGCGCCAGGCTCCCGGGGAAGCTGGGGCTCGCGGCCTTCGACTTTCCCCACGGCTCGCTGGTGCTCACCGAGGCCGGGTCCAAGCGGCGCGCCTCCATCCACCTGCTGTGCGGCGAGGAGGCGCTGCGCGCGCTGGACCCCGGCGGGATCGACGTGATGGCGGCGGGGGTGGAGGCGTTCGCCGCGGCGCTCACCCGCGAGCGCCACACCCTCAAGCGCACCCTCACCGATCCCCGGGTGTTCAGCGGCATCGGCAATGCCTACTCCGACGAGATCCTGCACCGCGCGCGGCTCTCGCCGGTGCAGCTCACCACCAACCTGTCGGCGGACGAGATCGCGCGGCTGCACGCGGCGGTGCGCGACACGCTGGCGGAGTGGACCGAGCGGCTGCGGCGAGAGACGGGGGATGGATTCCCCGAGAAGATCGTGGCGTTCCACCCGGAGATGGCGGTGCACGGGCGGTATGGCCACCCCTGCCCCGTCTGCGGCGCGCCCGTGCAGCGCATCCGCTACGCCGAGAACGAGACCAACTACTGCGCCCGCTGCCAGACCGGCGGCCGCCTCCTCGCCGACCGCGCCCTCTCCCGCCTGCTCAAGGGCGACTGGCCCCGCTCCATCGACGAGCTGGGGTGAGGCCGGGGCCGGTGTTCCGTCACCGCAGATCGTCGGATGTGAACAGAAGTACAGCGCCGCTCTCGGCTTCCCGCCGGACCTCGTCGTCCACCTCACCACGGCTCGTGAAGAGTGCCAGGTGGATTCGCACGATGCTGCCGGCCTCGGCCGAGACTAGCGATGCCCGCGCGCGCAGCGTGCGGAGGTGCGCTCCCGTGACGCGTCCCCACTTGCACTCGGCCACCAGCATCTCTCCGTTCCCGCCGATCGCCACGACGTCCACCTGGTTCTGCGAGGTGGAATCCCACCATTCCCCCACGCGAACCGGCCTGAACGGGAGCCGGTCCGTACGCCGCACGAAATCGCGGCAGATCTGCTCGAACACGGGACCCATGTAGTCGTCGATTTCCGGCGCCACCACCTCGCTCCAGAGCTGCTCCGGAGGAACGAGCCCCAGCCTTCCGGAGTTCACGAGCGGCGCCACGGCCCGATGCCAGAAGGCAACGTACGGATCCACGATCCGGTACACGGCGCGCCTGGATTTCCGTGGGTTCGGCTCGGTCACCGGGACCACTCGCTCAATGACCTCCATCTCCTCGAGCCACCGCACCGCGCGGTGCAGCGCCCCCCCGACCCGACCGATTCGCTTCGTGATTCCACCCCACGTCTGCTCGCCGCCCGCGATGGCTTCGATGACCGAATAATGCACGTGCGCATCCCCCGTGAACGCATCGATCATGTGCAGGGCCTCGTCGGCCAGGCGTCCCGCCGGATCGAGCAGAATCTCGCTCATGTTCTCGCCGAGGGTGCGTGCCCGGTCCACCAGTGCGAGGTTGCCCGGCAGGTGGCCCAACAGGCCGTAGGCGACCATCTGCTCCCGCACGGGATAGTCGGGGATGAAGCGCGCGGCGTCGGAAAAGCCGAACGGACCCACCACCAGCTTCGAGGTGCGCCGCCCGTAGAGCGGCTGGTCGACAAGCTCCAGCTGGTTCATCGCGGTGATGTATGAGCCGCTCAGCACCAGCTTCATCCGCGTATTGGGCCAGGCATGATCCCAGAGACTCTGGATGATCGAGGTCAGCGCTGGCGCGGCACTAGCCAGGTAGGGGAACTCGTCCAGCACCAGCAGGAACGGGTTCCCATCCGCCCGCCGTGTCAGGTAGCCGAACAGCTCCTCCCACGACGGGAACGCGATGCCGTGCCGCAGCGCTGCGTCGTCGAAGTGCTCGCCGATGACACGGGACAGGCTGGCGAGCTGCTCCGCCTCCGTCCTGCGCGTTGCCTGGTAGTAGATGCCCTCGACCTGCTGCGTGAACCGCGTAAGCAGGTAGCTTTTTCCAGCCCGCCGGCGCCCGACCACGAAAGCCAGCTCCGGCTTGGCCCTGCCCCACATGCGTTGAAGCGTTCGCCATTCCGCTTCACGGTCGAACAGTTCGGGCGGTCTTGAGGTGTCCATGGTTGGGTTTGTCAGGGTGACTTGCATTGCATGGAACATCTATTAGACAACCAGAATTGGTAGTACCAAATATGGTAAATGCATCCTTTCATGAGAAACCAAATTTGGTAGTACCAATATTGGTAGTAATTGGATTAAAAGTAAAGAGGTTTAGATCGAGAGTCGTTTCGCCCCCTTGAAAGAGGGCGTTGACACGAACATCCGAGAAGGCTCAGTCCGCCGCGACGCGCTCCAGCGCTTGGGGCGGTGCGGGCTCCTTCAGTCGCGGGTCGTTGAGCGCGGCGTGGGCGGCGGCGAGGCGGGCGACGGGGACGCGGTAGGGGGAGCAGCTCACGTAGTTCAGCCCGGCGCCGTGGAAGAACTCGACGGAGCGCGGGTCGCCGCCGTGCTCGCCGCAGACGCCGAGCTTGAGGTCGGGCTTCACCCCGCGGCCCAGGCGGCAGGCCATCTCCACCAGCTTCCCCACGCCGCCCACGTCGAGCGACTGGAAGGGGTCGCGGGCGATGATCCCCTCCTCCACGTAGTGCGGGAGGAAGCGTCCGGCGTCGTCGCGGGAGAGGCCGAAGGTGGTCTGCGTGAGGTCGTTGGTGCCGAAGGAGAAGAACTGCGCCTCGGCCGCGATCTCGTCGGCGGTGAGGGCGGCGCGGGGGAGCTCGATCATCGTCCCCACCAGGTAGTCCACGCGGCGGCCGGCGTGCTCGAACACCTCCTCGGCCACCTCGTCGACGATCGCCCGCTGGCGGCGCAGCTCCTCGGCGGTGGCGACCAGCGGTACCATGATCTCGGGGCAGACGATGACCCCTTCGGCCGCCACGTTCACCGCGGCCTCGAAGATCGCCTGCGCCTGCATCCAGGTGATGTCGGGGTAGCTGATCCCCAGGCGGCAGCCGCGGTGGCCGAGCATGGGGTTCGCCTCGTGGTGCGAGTCCACCCGCGCCCGCAGCCGGGACGACTCGACCCCCATCTTCCGCGCCAGGTGCTTGATCTCCGAGTCGCCGTGGGGGAGGAACTCGTGCAGCGGCGGGTCGAGCAGGCGGATGGTGACGGGAAGGCCGTCCATCGCCCGGAAGATCCCCTCGAAGTCGCCGCGCTGCATGGGGAGGAGCTTGGCCGCCGCGATCGCCCGGCCGGTGGGGTTCTCGGCCAGGATCATCTCGCGCACCGCGTCGATGCGGTCGCCCTCGAAGAACATGTGCTCGGTGCGGCAGAGCCCGATCCCCTCGGCGCCGAACTTCCGCGCCACCGCCGAGTCGTGCGGGGTGTCGGCGTTGGTGCGCACCCGGAGCGTGCGGAAGGAGTCGGCCCACTCCATCAGCCGGCGGAAGGTCTCGGTCGGCTCGGGCTCGACCGTGTCCACCTTCCCCAGGATCACCCGGCCGGTGCTCCCGTCCAGCGTGATCCAGTCGCCCTCGTGCACCGTCTCGCCGGCGGCGGTGAAGCGGCGGCGGCTCTCGTCCATCTCCACGTCGCCGGCGCCGGCCACGCAGCACTTCCCCATCCCCCGCGCGACCACGGCCGCGTGGCTGGTCATCCCCCCGCGCGCGGTGAGGATCCCCTGCGCCGCCACCATCCCGTGGTAGTCCTCGGGGCTGGTCTCGCGGCGCACCAGGATCACCGGCTCGTGGGCGCCGCGCTCCGCCGCCTCGTCGGGGTTGAACACCACCTTCCCCGACGCCGCGCCGGGGGAGGCGGGGAGCCCGGTCGCCAGCACCTGCACCTCGGCGGCGGGGTCGATGGTGGGGTGCAGGAGCTGGTCGAGCTGCTCGGGCTGCACCCGGAGCACCGCCTCTTCGACGGTGATCAGCCCCTCGTCCACCATCTCCACCGCGATGCGCACGGCGGCGCGGCCGGTGCGCTTGGCGCTGCGCGTCTGCAGCAGGTAGAGGTGGCCGCGCTCCACCGTGAACTCCAGGTCCTGCGCGTCGCGGAAGTGGCGCTCCAGCTTCTCCTGCGCGTCGAGCAGCTCGGCGTAGGCATCGGGGAGCACCTCCTGCATGCGGGAGATGGGAAGCGGGTCGCGGATGCCGGCGACCACGTCCTCGCCCTGCGCGTTCACCAGGAACTCACCGTAGAAGGTCTTTTCGCCGGTGGAGGGGTCGCGGGTGAAGCAGACGCCGGTGGAGGAGTCGTCGCCCATGTTGCCGAAGACCATGGTGCAGACGCTCACCGCCGTCCCCAGGTCGTCGGCGATCCCGTTCACCCGGCGGTACGCCTTCGCGCGCGGCGTCTCCCACGACCTGAAGACGGCGTGGATCGCCCCCCAGAGCTGCTCCCGCGCGTCGCCGGGGAAGGGGGTGCCGGTGCGCTCCTCCACCAGCGCCTTGAACGCCCCGGTGAGCTCGCGCAGGTCGTCCGCCGAGAGCTCGGTGTCGTGGCGGACGCCGCGTTCCTCCTTGCGCGTGTCGATCAGCCGCTCGAAGTCGGCGGAGGGAACGCCGAGCACCACGTCGCCGTACATCTGCACGAAGCGCCGGTAGCTGTCCCAGGCGAAGCGCGCGTTCTCCGTCGCCGTCGCCAGCGCGGCCACGGTGGCGTCGTTCAGGCCGAGGTTGAGGATGGTGTCCATCATCCCCGGCATGCTGAACTTGGCCCCCGAGCGCACCGAGACCAGCAGCGGCTGCCCGCCCCCGCCGAAGGTCTTCCCCGTCGCCGCCTCCAGCCGCGCGAGCGAGTCGGCGACTGCCTCGCGCAGCCCCGCCGGCTCGGCCTGGCCGCGCAGGTAGAGGCGGCAGACCTCGGTGGTGATGGTGAACCCGGGGGGGACGGGGACGCCGATCCGCGCCATCTCGGCCAGGCCGGCGCCCTTGCCGCCCAGCAGGTCCTTCATCGCCCCGTCGCCCTCGGTCTGGCCGGCGCCGAAGAAGTAGATGGTCTGGTCGGGCATGGTTTGCTTCGGTGGAGTGGGACACCGTACGGCAGGGGCGGGCGAGGTGCCCGGATTGCGCGTCTGCCGAGGGCAAGAATGGCGCCGCGAAAGGGGTTTGTCACGCCCAGGCCGGGGTGCTGGGCGCGGGGCTTCCGGCGGGTTGGAAACCCGCCGCTGGAACGGCACGAAGTCCGCCTTCGCGGACTATGCTGCGGCAACGGGGCGGAGGGCGAATTCATCCGCATCGCATGATCACATACGGCGTCTTCCCGGGTCCACGTGCCGATGCGCGGAGTTGGCGCTTCGCACGTCATTCGAGGTCGCAGTCCGCGAAGGCGGACTTCGTGCTTTTCCAGCGGCGGGTTTCCAACCCGTCGATGATTCCACCCGTCGATGATGATTCCAACCCGCCGATGAACCCGCCGCACGCGACGCGCCCCCGGTCCGCAGCCGCGGACCGGGGGCGCAGTCGTTCGAACGGTCTCCGTCGCTACTCCTCGCCCATGAACGGGTACTCGAACGCCCGCGCGGGGGCGAAGGTCTCCTTGATGGCGCGGGGGCTGATCCAGCGCATCATGTTGAGGATCGAGCCGGCCTTGTCGTTCGTCCCGCTCGCCCGCGCGCCGCCGAAGGGCTGCTGGCCGACCACGGCGCCGGTGGGCTTGTCGTTGATGTAGTAGTTCCCCGCCGCGAAGCGCAGCGCCCGGTCGGCCTCCACCAGCGCCGCGCGGTCGTTGGCGAACACCGCGCCGGTGAGGGCGTACGGCGTGGTGCGGTCGACGATCTTCAGCGTCTCCGCCCACTCGCTGTCCCTGTAGACGTAGAGCGAGACGACGGGGCCGAACACCTCCTCGCACATCAGCCGGTAGGCGCTGTCCTTCGCCTGCACCAGCGTGGGCTCGATGAAGTAGCCCTTGCTGTCGTCGAAGCCGCCGCCGGCGACGATCTCCACGTTCTCGGCCTGCCGCGCGTGCTTGATGTAGCCGCTGATCTTGTCGAACGCCTTCCGGTCGATCACCGCGCCCATGAAGTTGCGGAAGTCGGTGGGGTCGCCCATGCGGATCTTCTCCATCATCCCCACGGTCAGCTCCCTCACCTCCGGCCAGAGCGACTCGGGGACGTAGATGCGGCTCGCCGCGCTGCACTTCTGCCCCTGGAACTCGTAGCCGCCGCGCACGATGGCCGTGGCGAAGGCCTGCGGGTCGGCGCTGGGGTGCGCCACGATGAAGTCCTTGCCCCCGGTCTCGCCCACCAGCCGCGGGTAGCCCTTGTAGCGGTCGATGCGATCGCCGACCGTCTTCCAGATGTTGTGGAAGACCGCGGTGGAGCCGGTGAAGTGCACGCCGGCCAGGTGGGGATCGTTCAGCAGCACCCCCGAGGTGGCCACGGGGTCGCCGGGGACGAAGTTGATCACCCCCGGCGGCAGCCCCGCCTCCATCAGCAGCCGCATGATGTACCAGCCGCTGTAGACGGTGCTCGCGGCGGGCTTCCACACCGACACGTTGCCCAGCATGGCCGGCGCGGTGGGGAGGTTCCCGGCGATGGAGGTGAAGTTGAAGGGGGTGACGGCGTAGACGAAGCCCTCCAGCGGGCGGTGGTCCAGCCGGTTCCACATCCCCGGGCCGCTCAGTGGCTGCTCGGAGTAGAGCTGCTGCGCGAACGCCGCGTTGAAGCGGTAGAAGTCGATCAGCTCGCAGGCCGCGTCGATCTCGGCCTGGTGCGCGGTCTTGCTCTGGCCGAGCATGGTGGCGGCGTTCAGCACCGGCCGCCACGACGTCGCCAGCAGGTCGGCGGCGCGGAGGAAGACGGCCAGGCGGTCTTCCCATGGCCACGCGGCCCACTCGCGCTGCGCCTCGAGCGCGGCGGCCACGGCCTGGCGCACCTCGGCCTCGCCCGCCTTGTGGTAGCGGGCGAGCACGTGCCCGTGGTCGTGCGGCATCACCTGCGTGTCGGTGTCGCCCGTGCGCACCTCGCGCCCGCCGATGATCAGCGGGATCTCGATCTCCTCCGACGCCATTACCTTGAGCGCCGCCTTGAGCTCGGCGCGCTCGGGGCTCCCCGGCGCGTAGCCCAGCACCGGCTCGTTGCGCGGCAGCGGCACCTGCGGAATGCTATTCATCATCCTCTCCTGGAGTCGGCCGTTGGAAGCGCCCCAAAGTACCGACGCGCGCAAGCCCCCGCCACCCGCGGCCTGGCTCGTTGCCTTCATCCCGGCGAGACGGGGCCGGCGGTTCATCTCCCGTGCTTTGGGACGTTTATCCGTCCGGTCATACGCGTGGCCTGGATGTTCCTCCACCGAGCCTCTGCTGTGCGTAAACCCATTCGTCATTCGAGGCATCGAAGGATGAGGCGTGCCCTGTCTCGGGCAGGCTTCCGCGCTGAGACGGATCCCGCCACTTCTCAGCATCCCCTTTTCCGTGCTCGCCACACCTGCATCCTGGGAGGGAACGATGAAGAAGCTGAAGCTGGAGCTGGACGCCCTGCGGGTGGAGACGTTCGACGCGGGCGCCGCCGCGCCGCGCGCCGGCACGGTGCGCGCGCTCGCCTACACGCCGTCGTGCGACAGCATCATCGAGTGCAAGCTCACCGTGGTCGAAACCTGGGACGTCACCTGCAACCTGGAGTGCACCGGCAGCTGCGGGTACACCTACTGTGCGGGGGACTGCACGCACGGCCAGACGAGCGGCCAGACCTGCGCCTGCTGACGAGCCCCGGCCCACCTGCGCGCGCGTGGGCGCCCCCTGCTGCCGAGGCGCGCGCAGGTTGACCGCCACCCCACGAGAGGGTAGATTCCACGCGGACTTACGCCTGCAACGAGCCGCGGAATGGAAAGCCTTTTCGAGAAGATCGAGGATACGCTCGACGTCATCCGTCCCGCGCTGCGCGAGGACGGCGGCGACGTGGAGCTCGTCGGGTTCGACGCGGGCGTCCTCCAGCTCCGGCTGGTGGGGGCGTGCAGCGCCTGCCCGATCAGCACCATGACCGTCAAGCAGGGGATCGAGCGCCGCATCCGCTCCGCCGTTCCCGAGGTGCTCGAGGTGCAGGCCGTCTGACGCTCCCGCGTCTCTGTGTGAGACCTCCGTGAAAGCCGGCGCCTCGCATGGGCGCCGGCTTTCTTGTATCCTTCCCATGCGCACTCACATACGAAACTTCGCACGGCAGGATAGATGAACAGCGAGCAGCGTGACCAGGTGCTGCGCCGCGTGGCGGCGGCCCTCACCCAGGTCAGGCACCCCGAGACGGGCGACGACGTGGTCTCCTCCGGCCGCGTCCGCGACCTGGACGTGCTGGAAGACGGCACCGTCCGCTTCCGCTTCGCCCTGCAGGCCGACGACCCCGGCACCATGGTGCGCTGGGCCCGCGCCGCCGCGGAGAAGGTGGAGGGGGTGCAGAAGGTGAAGATCGACATCTCCCTTCCCACCTCCGGCCACCCGCAGACCCGCGCGCAGTCCAGGCTCCGCGCCGGCAACGTTCCCGCGCCCACGCCGGACCCGAAGCTCCTTTCCGGCGTGCACCACATCGTGGCGGTGAGCTCCGGGAAGGGCGGGGTGGGGAAGAGCACCGTGGCGGTGAACCTGGCCGTCGCGCTGGCGCAGTCCGGCCGGCGCGTGGGGGTGCTGGACGCCGACATCTACGGGCCCAACATCCCCACCATGTTCGGGGAGCGGCGGCGGCCGGCGGTGGTGGGCGACCGCGGGGCGGAGAAGATCGAGACGCTGGAGGCGCACGGGGTGAAGCTGATGAGCCTCGGCTTCCTCCTCGACCCCGACCAGGCCGCCATCATGCGCGGGCCGATGATCGCCGGCATCCTCAAGCAGTTCCTGGAGCAGGTGGAGTGGGGCGAGCTGGACTGGCTGGTGATCGACATGCCCCCGGGCACCGGCGACGCGCAGCTCTCGCTGGTGCAGACCATCCGCCTGGACGGGGTGGTGATGGTCACCACCCCGCAGGACGTGGCCACCGGCGACGTGCTGCGCGGGATCCGGATGTTCGAGCGGGTGAAGACGCCGGTGCTGGGGATCGTGGAGAACATGGCCGGCTTCGTCTGCCCCTGCTGCGGCGAGCGCTACGAGATCTTCGGGCGCGCGGGCGGGCAGCGGCTGGCGATGCAGACGGGGGTGGAGCTGCTGGGCGAGGTGCCGCTCGAGGTGGGGGTCCGCGAGGGCGGCGACGCCGGCGTCCCCATCCTGGTCGCCGACCCCCACTCCCCTGCCGCCGAGGCGCTCCGCGGCGTCGCCGACCGGGTCGCGGAGAAGGTGGAAGCCGGCATCGCCGCTCCCGCCTGAAACAGACCTCACGCAGCGACACGGAGGCGCAGAGAGCCAGCCCGCGGCTCCCTGCGCCTCTGCGTTTCCGTGTGCTGCCACGTTGCCGAGGATCGTTCTGGTTCCCTGGCTTCAGCGGCAGAGCTCACACGGAGTCAGCGGAGAACGACTCCGCTGACTCCGTTGACTCCGTGTGAGACATGCCCTCAGGGGACGTGATCCCGATCGAAGCCCTGCAACGTGGGAGGAGATCCCTGTCAGGGATCGAGCCAGCGCCGGTCCGCCGAGCTCAGGGAGCGGCGGCGCTCGGAGCGCTGGATCAGCTTCACCACCACCCAGCCGATCAGCACGATCGGCAGCACCTTCAGCACCAGGCCCAGCAGCCCCACCGCGAGGCCGAAGAGCACCCCCAGGAGCGCCAGCACCACCCCGATCACCACCACCCCCACCACCAGCGCCCCGATCAGTCCAATGATCGCGCCGATCATCGCCTATCCCTCCAGCGTCACGCGTTGCGAGTGTCCTCAGTCGATCCAGTCTACCTCGATCGAGCCGACCGCGGCGTGGATCGATACGTCGAGCTTGTAGCGCGCCTGGTCGTAGTTGCGCGAGTACCAGGCGTTCCCCCGCTTCACCATCCCGCCCGCGTCGAAGCTGGAGAGGAACGAGTCGCGCACGATCCGGACCCCCAGCGAGCGCGGGAGGCGCAGCCGCACCGAGCCCACCCCCATGTCGATCTGCGCCGTGGCGCTGTGCGTCCAGGCGCCGCCGAACTCCAGCGTGGTCTCGCCCACCCCGCCGCTGAACTCGAAGCGCGGCGAGCGCGTGTTCCCCAGCCCGCTCACCCGCACCTCGGCCGCACCCGCCTCCACCTTCACCCGCCGCGCCGCCACCCGGTTGGGGGTGGAGAACGACACGCTGGTGCGGCTGGCCCCGGTCTGCAGGTGCACCTCCTGGAGCGCCAGCCCGCCCAGCTCCACGTCGGCCTCGCCGGCGCCGAAGGCCAGGGCGAGGTCCAGCGGCACCCGCGGCGTGAGCTCCACCGTGGCGTGCTGGTCGTCGTCGCGGCCGTGGCGGCGGCCGCGGTGCTCGCGGCTCTCCACCCCCAGCTTCAGCGTCCCCGCGGCGCGGTCGTAGTCGGTCACCGGGCGGAACTGCGCGTCGTCGTAGCGCAGCTCCATGCGGTAGAGGAGGTCGCCGCGCGCGGGCGCGACCCGCAGCCGCCCGGCGCCGTACTTCACCTCCACGTTCGCCCGGGTCTCGCCGTTCAGCTGCCGCGCCGAGGTGGTGCTGCGCATCCGCTGGGCGTCGGCGGGGTGGCAGGCCGCGAGCGTGCCCAGCAGCACCGCCGCTCCCGCCAGCCGCGCCGCGCGCCGCTCAGACATGGGCGCCGCTCCCCTCGTACGCCGGAGACTCGTCGAAGATCGGGTCGTACGGCATTCCGCCGCGCCGCCAGGGCCACCCGGGGCGCGTGCCCGCGCGGGTGAGCACCACCGCCCCGAAGCCCACCGTGGCCGCCGCCCAGACGATCAGCCAGCCCAGCAGCTCCACCAGGTCGCCCAGCCACCCCAGGAAGCCCGTGAGCTCCAGCAGGTGCGCGGCGAAGAGGGGGGCCAGCAGCATGCCGATGCCGGTAAAGGTATAGCTGTAGGCGTTGCGGCGCATGGAGCCGAACGCCCCGCTCTGCTCCGCGGTGCGCTCGCCGATGGCGTGCGCCGCGGCCACCAGCCCCAGCCCCGCCGCCGCCATCAGCGCGACCCAGAAGAGCGGGAAGTACAGCAGGAGCAGGGGGATGCCGATGATGGTGACCACCAGCACCACCAGCCCGATCAGGAAGGCCGGGAGCGCGAGGAAGTTGGCCGCGATGCCGATGGCGGCCGAGCGCCCGGTGTCGCGGCGGATGGTGCCGCTCACCCGCTCGAACTGCGGGAGGGCGTAGAAGACCAGCCCCGCGCCGATCAGGCAGAGGATGAGCGCGAAGGTGAGGGTGGAGACGATCCCCTCCACCCCCTCGCGCATGCTCCCCCACACCCCGCCCCGCACCCGGAAGTGCTCCGCGCGGTCGCTGCCGTCGGCGCGGTCGGCCGCGGCGCGCGCCGCGACCTCGGCGCCCTCGCCGTCGTCGCTGTTCACCCGCATCTCGCCGAACACGCGGCCGCCCTCGTTGAGCAGCTCCCCGCCGGTCACCACCGCGTCGCCGTGGATCACGCCGCTGGGGGCCAGCACCAGGTTCCCCTTGCCGACCGTCACGTCGCCCATCACCTCGCCCGCGATGCGCACGTCGCCGAAGGGCACCACCACGTCGCCGTCCACCACCTTGCCGCGGGGGACGTCGTAGCCGTTGAAGGAGAGCTGGCTCCCCTGCGGCACCGCGAGCGGGGCGGGGGGCGCCACCGCGGGCGACAGCGTGTCGGCCGCGCGGGGGGCCGCGGGCGCCGCCGGAGCGGCCCGCGGCGTGGCGACGTCCTGCGCCCGGACCGCGCCGGGCGCCGCGAGGGCGGCCGCCAGCGCCACCACGGAAAGCTTCATCAGGTCAGCGCGCATGAGTCATCCCCCCAACCGGGGTGCGAAGTAGGCTTGCCAGCATCCAGCCCGAGAGCGGGATGGCGACCGCGAAGAGGACGCCGGCCACCGAGAGCCCGCGCGTACCGCCCACCAGGTCGACCCCGGTGGTCACCACCCACTGGAACACCCCGCTCCGTACCACCGCCCCGGTCACGTTCACCAGCAGCGACCAGACCGCCTCCGTCACCCAGTGGCCGCCCATCCCGAAGAGCGAGCCCGGGCTCATCCCGCGCCCCGCCAGCCAGGTGAGCAGCGCGAAGAGCGGGAGGAGGGGCGCCAGGGCCCCCGCCGCCGCCATCGTCCACCCGCGCCGCGTCCGTGGGAGCCAGCGCCTGCGCGCCACCGCCTGCGCGGCCGTGGCGGGGAGGAGCACCCGCGACATCACCCCCTCGGCGAAGTTCGGCGAGGGGTCGAAGTGCGGGAGCGACGAGAGCGCCTGGATGAGCGCGCGGCTCGCCTGGAGGTCGCCGGAGCAGAGCGCGCAGCGGCGCACGTGCTCCATCGCGAGGGCCTTCTCCCGGGGGGAGAGGGTGTCCTCGGCGAGCTCCTCGAGGGTCCAGGGCGGCAGGTGTGCGTTCGGATCGGTCACGGTCGCCTCGTGCGGCTGCGATTGCGTTCGTTCGCCACTACGGCGTGCGGGCGGTGCAAGTTTCAGCTCTCCTCAAACCCGGGTGTGCGCCAGCGATTCCTGCAACTCCTTGCGGCCGCGGTGGATGTACGTCTTCACCGTGCCCAGCGGCAGCGCCATGATCTGCGCGATCTCCTCGTACGGCCGGTCTTCGATGTGGCGCAGCACGATGGCCTGGCGGTACTCGGGGCGCAGCCTGCCGATCGCCACCTCGATCTCGGCGCCCAGCTCGCGCGCCTCCAGCAGCTCCTCGGGGTTCTCGTCGTCCGACGCCACGGTGATGGCGGTGGCGGCGATGTCTTCGTCGCTGGTGGCGAAGCGCGACCCGTCGATCGACACGGTGGGCACTTCCTTTCGCCGGATCGAGTCGATCGTCAGGTTCGTGGCGATCTTGAAGATCCAGCTGGAGAACTTGTAGGCCGGGTCGTAGCGGTCGATGTTGTTGAACACGCGTACGAAGGTCTCCTGCGCCAGGTCCTCGGCCTGCTCGCGGTCGCGGACCATGCGGTACACGAGCGAGAACACCGGACGCTGGTAGCGGCCGAGCAGCTCTCGATACGCCTTCTCGCTCCCTTTCTGGGCGAGCTTGACGAGATCGTGGTCCGTGAGCGACGTCGCGTTCAATTCCGATCTGCCCAAGGCAAGGATTTCCAGCCCTCGGCCGCACCCTACGGGCGACGCCCGCCGCGGGTTTCAGCCGGGGGCGGCAAGGCTTGCTCGCAAGGGGGGGCGGGGGGTAGCTTTCCGGGCCTTATTCTACACGCAGAGACGGATTTACGGTATGCCGACCCCGTCCGCCCGCCCGGCCGTGCTCCCCGCGGGCGAAGAGAAGGCGGCCGCCGTGCGCCGGATGTTCTCGTCCATCGCGCCGCGGTACGACCTGCTGAACCACCTGCTCTCGGCCAACGTGGACCGGGTGTGGCGCCGCCGCGCGGTGGACCGCCTGGCGTGGGAGCGCGCGCCCGCCGGCACCTACCTGGACAACTGCGCGGGCACGCTGGACCTGGCGGTGGAGCTGGCGCGGCGCGGCGGCTTCCGCGGGCGCGTGGTGGGGAGCGACTTCACCTACGCCATGCTGGAGCGCGGCACGCCCAAGCTCGATTCGCTCCCCATCGGCCCCGCCTGCGCCGACGCGCTCACCCTCCCCTTCGCCGACGCCTCGTTCGACGGGGCCACGGTGGGGTTCGGGGTGCGCAACCTGGCGGACCTCGACGCGGGGCTCCGGGAGATGGCGCGGGTGCTCCGCCCCGGCGCGCGGCTGGTGGTGCTGGAGTTCACCACGCCGGCGTGGCAGCCCTTCCGCGCGCTCTACCTGGGGTACTTCCTGAAGGTGCTGCCGCTGGTGGGGAAGCTGGTGTCGAAGCACTCCACCGCCTACACCTACCTCCCCGAGTCCGTCCGCCACTTCCCGGAGCCGGCGGAGCTGGCGCGGAAGCTGGAGCGCGCGGGGTTCCGCGCGGTGGAGTGGAAGACGCTCTCCGGCGGGATCGCGGCGCTGCACTGGGGGACGAAGGCGTGATCCGCTTCCTCGACACCTTCGCGCGGCTGCTGCCGTTCTCGTTCATCGCGTGCTGCGTGGCGTCGGCGCTGCTGCAGGTGATCGCCTGGACGCGGCACAAGAAGGAGGGCGTGCCGATCAACCCCGGCGCCGTGTGGAAGCCCGAGGGCTCGTTCGACGCCATCGGCCTCTTCCAGATGCGCCTGGCCAAGCGCGCGCTGATCATCGGCGGCGTGCTGTACCTTTCGTACGGCCTGCTGATGATCGTCGCGAGCGGGCTGAAGCGCGGGTAGGCAGGCTCGACCGCGACCCCGGGTTGGAAACGGCGCGATGTCCGCACAGGCGCCGGGTTCGAACCGGCGCCGTGTCCGTGAGACCCCGGGTTGGGAACGGCGCGATATCCGCACAGGCGCCGGGTTCGAACCGGCGCGATGTCCGCGAGACCCCGGGTTGGAAACCCGGGGCTACAACGGCACGAAGTCCGCCTTCGCGGACTATGCCGAGGCTTCACCGTGTAGCGCGGGCTTCGACGCAGCCGCAATCGTGCCGAAGCGCCGTCGGGTTCGAGGGCGGATCCGGCACCGTGGCATCCGAAACGCGCAAAGGGCGGCGCCCAGTCCGCGAAGGCGGACTTCGTGCCGTTCCAGCCCCAGGTTTCCAACCTGGGGGACCGCGGACCGCGTGACGCGGACGGCGTGACGCGCCAACGCGGGCGAAACGTGGGACCATCAACCGATTTCGATGCCCTTTCAGAACCTGCGCGAGTTCCTCCGCCACCTCGACCGCACCGGGCAGCTCGTCCGGGTGCGGCAGCCCGTCTCCGTCGACCTGGAGATGGCGGAGATCGCCGACCGCACCATGAAGCTCCCCGGCGGCGGCCCCGCGCTCTTCTTCGAGCGGCCGGTGCTGATGGACGGCACCGAGAGCGACATCCCCGTGGCCATCAACGTCTTCGGGAGCTGGCGGCGGATGGCGGCCGCGCTCGGCGTGGACGACGTGGAGGAGCACGCGCGGCGCATCGCCGAGCTGATCAAGCCCGAGATCCCCAAGGGGCTCTGGGGGAAGGTGCAGCTCCTCCCCAGGCTGATGGAGCTCTCCAGGGTCCCGCCGCGGAAGTACAGGGGGAAGCCGCCCTGCCAGCAGGTGGTGCTGCGCGAGGGCGAGTTCGACCTGACGCGCCTGCCGGTGCTGAAGACCTGGCCCAAGGACGGCGGCCCCTTCATCACCCTGCCGATGGTGGTGACCGCCGACCCCGAGACGGGCGTGCAGAACATCGGCATGTACCGGATGCAGGTGTTCGGGCCCAGCTCAACCGGGATGCACTGGCAGCGGCACAAGGGCGGCGCCGCGCACTACCGCGCCTGGAAGCGCACCCGCGGCGGCCGCATGCCCGTGGTGGTCGCGATCGGCGGCGACCCGGCCACCATGTACACGCCGAGCGCGCCCCTTCCGCCGGGGATCGACGAGTACCTCTTCGGCGGCTTCCTGCGGCGCGAGCCGGTGTACACGGCAAAGGCGATCACCGCCGACCTCACCATCCCCGCCGAGGCCGAGATCGTGCTCGAGGGGTACGTGGACACCGACGAGGAGATGGCAGTCGAGGGGCCCTTCGGCGACCACACCGGCTTCTACACGCTGGAGGATCCGTATCCCACCTTCCACGTGACCACCGTCACCATGCGCGAGGATCCGGTGTATCCCGCGACGCTGGTGGGGCGGCCGCCGGTGGAGGACGTGTACCTGGGGGGCGCCACCGAGCGCATCTTCCTCCCGCTGGCGAAGCTCACGATCCCCGAGATCGTGGACTACCACATGCCGCCCGAGGGGGTCTTCCACAACCTGGTGTTCGTCTCCATCCGCAAGGAGTACCCGGGGCAGGCGTTCAAGGTGATGTACGGCCTCTGGGGGATGGGGCTGATGTCGCTCGCCAAGGTGATCGTGGTGGTGGACGAGGGGATCGACGTGCAGAACACCGCCGAGGCGTGGTGGTACGCGCTGGGCAACATCGACCCCGAGCGCGACGTGCGCTTCACCCGCGGCCCGGTGGACGACCTGGACCACTCCTCGCAACTCCCCGCCTTCGGCAGCAAGATGGGGATCGACGGCACCCGCAAGTGGCCGGAGGAGGGCTTCACCCGCCCCTGGCCCGACCTGATCGAGATGTCGGACGACGTGAAGGCGAAGGTGGACGTGCTCTGGAAGCGACTGGGCATCGCACCGCTGGAGGGATGATGAGTATCGAGAACGATCGTTCGAAGTGGCCTATTCGGAAGGGCCGGCTGGGAGATCCCGAGCCGGAGCCGGAGCCCGTTACTCCCGAGGAGTCCTCACGAATCATGCATGAGCTCGCGCGCACCGCGTGGGCATTCATGCGTGGAGACCAGCTGGATGATGTTGCTGACCCGCGACTTCAGAGACGTATTATCCGAGTTGTCCGACGCCCAGGCTGACTTCCTGATCGTGGGGGCGTGGGCAATGTCGGCCTACCAGATGCGTCGTGCTACCGGCGATCTGGATATCTGGGTGCGTCCAAGTCCCGAGAATGCCAGGCGGGTGTGGGATGCGCTCGCGCGGTTCGGCGCTCCTCTGACGACCTACAACATCACGCTGGATGAACTATCGAAGCCGGGCCTCGTCTTCCAGATCGGCAACGATCCGGACCGGATCGATGTCTTGACCGCGATCTCCGGCGTGAACTTTGACGAGGCGTGGGAGTCGCGGGAGTACTATGCGATCGACGGAATCACGGTTCCTGTGTTGAGCATTCCTCACCTGCTGAGAAACAAGCAAGCGGCTGCTCGGCCGAAGGACTTGTTCGACGCCAACTGGATCGAGAGAAAATTCGGTTCCGGTGGATCTGCGGATTGAACCGGCATCCAAAGGGGGTTCGAGAATTGTCGACTGATGTGAACCTGGAGCGGCTGGAAGGCCAGCACATCGCCGGGCGCGGGCGCCTGGCGGACTACTCGAACCTGGTGAAGCTGCCGCACACCATCTTCGCGCTGCCCTTCGCGCTGGTGGGGGCGACGCTCGCGAGCTACGCGTACCCGATCACCATCGCCGACGTGGCGCTGATCCTGGCCGCGTTCACGGCGGCGCGCTTCGCGGCGATGGGGTTCAACCGCGTCGTGGACCGCCACATCGACGCGAAGAACCCGCGTACGCAGATGCGCGAGATCCCGGCCGGCAAGCTGTCGGTGGGGCAGGCGAGGGCCGCGGTGGCGGTGGCGAGCGCGGTGTTCGTCCTCTGCGCGGCGCTGCTCAACCCGCTCTGCCTGGCGCTGGCGCCGCTCGCGCTGGCCTGGGTGTTCTTCTACTCCTACACCAAGCGCTTCACCCGCTGGGCGCACCTCGTTCTCGGCCTGGCGCTGGGGATCGCGCCGGTGGGCGCGTACCTGGCGGTGTCGGGGGCGTGGAGCCACCCGGCGGGCGCGCTGCTGGCGCTGGCGGGCGCGGTGCTCTGCTGGGTCGCCGGGTTCGACATCCTCTACTCGCTGCAGGACATCGAGTTCGACCGCGGCGAGGGGCTGCACTCCATCCCCGCCGCGCTGGGGGCGAAGGGGGCGCTGGCGGTGTCGCGGGTGCTGCACCTGCTCTCGGTGGCGCTCTTCGCGTCGGTGGGGGTGATGGTGCCGGTGCTGGGCACGCTCTACTTCTTCGGCGTGGCGATGATCGCGGTGATGCTCGTGTACGAGCAGAGCCTGGTGCGCTCCGACGACTTCTCGCGGATCGACGCGGCGTTCTTCAACGTGAACGGGGCGATCTCGGTGGTGTTCTTCCTGGTGGTGCTGGCGGAGAGGATCTTCCGTTGACGGCGCAGCGCGGCGCGCCCATCACCTTCGGCGTCACCGGGGCGAGCGGCGCGCCGTACGCGGTGCGGCTCCTCCGCGCCTTCAACGACACGGCCACGCCGGTGCGGCTGATCGTCTCCTCCTACGGCTGGCGGCTGCTGGCCGAGGAGACGGGGATCGACGGGCTCGAGGCGCTGCGGGCCGCCACCGGCGACTGGAGCCGGGTGGAGCTGTACGACTCGCTCGACCGCGGCGCCACGCCGGCGTCGGGCTCGGCGCCGTCGGGGGGGATGGTGATCTGCCCCTGCTCGATGGGGACGCTCGCCTCCATCGCCGCCGGCACCTCGCGCAACCTGGTGGAGCGCGCCGCCGACGTGGCGCTCAAGGAGCGCCGCCCGCTGATCCTGGTCCCGCGCGAGACGCCGCTCTCGCTGATCCATCTCGAGAACATGCTGCGGCTCACCAGGGCCGGCGCCGTGGTGATGCCCGCCGCCCCCGGCTTCTACCATCGTCCCCAGTCCATCGCCGACCTGGTGGACTTCATCGCCGCGCGCGTGCTGGACCATCTCGGGATCGAGCACGGGATCGGACGCAGGTGGCGGAGCGGGGAAGAGCAGGGGACAGGGGACAGGGGACAGGGGACAGCCGGCAACGGAACGGGCTGACCCGCCTGCTCGCTTCCTCTCGGAGCCCGAGATCGCACGGCTGTCATCGTCTCGCGCCGGGCCTGTTTGCTGTCCCCTGTCCCCTGTACCCTGTCCCCTATGAAGATCGGCCTCATCTCCGACACCCACGGCCTCCTGCGCGCCGAGGTCTTCGAGGTGTTCGACGGCGTCGAGCACATCCTCCACGCAGGCGACGTGGGCGACGCCGATATCCTCGACGAGCTCGCCGCGATCGCCCCCGTGACGGCGGTGTGGGGGAACGTCGACGGCTTCGACATCCGCAAGCGCACCACCGAGATCGCGGAGATCGAGCTGGCCGGCGCCCGCATCGTCATACTGCACGGCATGCAGCTCGGCGCGCCGACGCCGGAGAAGGCCGCCGCCGCGCATCCGGACGCGACGCTGGTGGTCTTCGGCCACTCGCACAAGCCCGTCATCCGACAGGTGGGCGCCGTCCTGGCGGTGAACCCCGGCAGCGCCGGCCGCCAGCGCTTCCGCGACCCCGTCACCGTCGCCCTCGCCGAGATCGTGGACGGCAAGGTGACGGCGCGCCTGGTAGAGCTGGGCCCGTCGCGGAAGTGAGTCCGCGAAGGCGGAGCTCGTCGCCGGATTCCTGGCCCATCGACAAACGGGGGGCGGGCGTGGGACGGAGGGTGGTGCGCGCCGCGGCACCCCTCACCCCCAGCCCCTCTCCCCAACCGCGGGGAGAGGGGGCCGCATCGACGGGCAACCTCGCAAGCGGCGGGGCCCGTGCCGCGCGGAGAGGTGGAGGCGCAGTCCGCGAAGGCGGACTTCGTGCCGGTTCAGCGGCGGGTTTCCAACCCGCCGGGGGCGGGGTTCGGCATCCACTGGCCGGAGATCGACGAGGACCTGAGCACCGACGGCCTGCTGCGTGGGCTGCGTGCCCCCAGGGGCTCGTTCACCGCCGCGTAGTCTTCCGACGTACTTGCAGCGCCGTGGCCGGAGCGACACACTGTCGCTCCGGCCTCTTTCACATCCAGGAGAATCGATGAAGCGGACCCTCTCGTTCGCCGCCGCGTGCGCGTGCGTGCTCGCCGGCGTCCCGGCGCGGGCGCAGCAGGCGCCGGCGTGGACCAGCCCCGACCCCGTCCTCCAGCGCATCTGGGACGAGGGGATGAACCACTCGCAGCTCCAGCCGCTGGCGCAGGCGCTGATGGACTCCATCGGCCCGCGGCTCACCGGGTCGCCGAACATCCAGAACGCGTACGCCTGGGCGATCCAGAAGTACGCGGGATGGGGGATCCAGGCGCGCACCGAGCAGTACGGCACCTGGCGCGGATGGCTGCGCGGCTACACCCACGTCGACCTGGTGAGCCCGCGCACGCGCACCCTCGAAGGCACCATGCTCGCCTGGAGCCCGGGGACGAACGGCCCCGTCACCGGCCCCGTCGCCATCCTCCCCGACCTGGCGGACTCCGCGGCGTTCAAGGCGTGGCTGCCGAACGCGCGCGGCAAGTTCGTCCTCGTCTCCTTCCCCCAGCCCACCTGCCGCCCCGACGACAACTGGGCGAAGTACGCCACCCCCGCGTCGTTCGAGCGGATGAAGGCCGAGCGCACGGCCGGCGTGCAGGCCTGGAACGCGCGCGTGCAGAAGACCGGGCAGAACGCGCGCACGCTCCCGGTGGCGCTCGAAGACGCGGGAGCGCTCGGCATCGTCACCAACCTCTGGTCGAACGGGTGGGGGGTCGACAAGGTCTTCAACGCGCGCACCCAGCGCGCGCCCACCATCGACCTGAGCTGCGAGGACTACGGCCTGGTCTATCGCCTCGCCGAGAACAACCAGGGGCCGCAGCTGCGCCTGGACGCGCAGGCGCAGTTCCCGGGCGACCTGCCGGCGGCGAACGTGCTGGCCGAGCTGCGCGGCGGCCGCCTCCCCGACGAGTACGTGATGCTCTCGGCGCACTTCGACTCGTGGGACCCGGGCTCGGGCGCGACCGACAACGGCACCGGCACCATCGTGATGATGGAGGCCATGCGCATCCTCAAGGCCGTCTATCCGAACCCGCGGCGCACCATCCTGGCGGGGCACTGGACGGGGGAGGAGCAGGGGCTGAACGGGTCGCGCGCCTTTGCGGCCGACCATCCGCAGATCGTGGCGAACCTGCAGGCGCTCTTCAACCAGGACAACGGCACCGGGCGCATCGCCAACTTCTCGTACCAGGGGCTGACCGGTGTGGGGCCCTTCTTCACCCGCTGGTTCGCCGCGCTGCCGAAGGTGCTCACCGACTCCCTGACCATCGCCGACCCCGGGATCCCCTCGGGTGGCGGCAGCGACAACGCGTCGTTCATCTGCGCGGGAGCGCCGGCGTTCGGGCTGGGGTCGCTGGGGTGGGACTACGGGATCTACACCTGGCACACCAACCGCGACACCTACGACAAGCTGGTGTTCGACGACGTGCGGCGGAACGCGGTGATGACGGCGATGCTCGTCTACCTCGCCTCGGAGGAGCCGCAGCGCCTCCCCCGCGACCGGCGCACCGAGTTCCCGGTGAACCAGCAGACGGGTCAGCCCGGCTCCTGGCCCGCCTGCCAGCAGCCCGCGCGCAACACGGGCCAGAGCACGCGCTGAAGCAGGAAGTCTCACGCGGAGACGCGGAGGCGCAGAGAAACCACGCGGCTTCTCTGCGCCTCTGCGTCTTCGGGTAAGACGTCGCTACCGCGTCGAATCGCCCGCCGCGGTGTCCCTGCGGGTGGTGTCGCGCTGCTGGAAGACGCGGATCAGCGAGTCGACGTTGGGCTGCGCGGGCCCCTTGGCGCTGTCGGCGGCGGGCGCGGCGCCCACGGCGCGCAGGGTGATCAGCGCCACCTCGGGCGGCGCGCCGAAGCGGACGGGGACGTAGCTGTAGCCCAGGCCACAGGTGGCGAACACCGTCGCCCCGCGGATGCGCCAGAGGCGCGTCTTGGCCGGCTCCGCCGTCCCGGTCAGCACCTGCGTGTTGAACCACGCCAGCCGCGGCGTTCCGGGCACCTCCACCTGCCCGCAGAAGGTGTGGCCGGCGAGCATGATGGGGTAGCGGTCGGTCGGGAGCGTGACCGCCGTCACCGGCATGTGCGCCAGCACCAGCATGGTGTTGGGCCCGCCGGGGATGGCGCCGTAGACGTCGGCCTTCTTCCAGTCCGCCCGCCGCGCCAGGTACGGCTCCAGCCCCGCCACGTACGCCGTGCTCCCGCCGTGGGTGAACTCCGCCCGCGAGTCGCGCAGCACCGTCACCCCGCTGCGCTGCAGCGCCTCCACCGTCTTGATGCGCGCGCTGTCGGGGTTCCCCTGCGTGTCCTCCGTCTCGTCGGCGGTGCCGAGGACGGCCATGACGGGGCGGCCCTTGAGCGGGGCCAGCACCCGGTCGATGGCCGCGTAGTCGTCGCCGCGCGCCACGTAGTCGCCCAGCAGCACGTACAGGTCGGCGCGGGCGGCTGCGGCGCGCTGCGTGGCGGCGAGCGCCACCTTCTCGTTGTCGTCCCAGAGCCCGAGCTGGAAGTCGGAGAGCGCGGCGATCGTCATCCCGCTCCACCCGGGGGGGAGGTCGGGGACCTCGATCTCCACCGGCTGCACGACCACGTTCTGCGCGGCCGACACGCCGTAGACGTCGGCCGGGTTGGGCAGCTTGACGGTGTCGTCGGGGAGGCTGGTGTCTGCCGACTGGTTGCCGCGGCGGCATCCCTGCGCGGCGAGCGCCGCCAGCGCGAGCGCGAGCAGGGAGCGCGTTGTGCTCCGCATCGATTCGGTCTTCGGGTCCGGGTTGCTGAACGAAACGCGCTTCCGAGCGAGCAACAGCGATGCCACGAACTGCGAGTGCGGAAGTGCGGGAGTGCGGAAGTGCGTTGGCATGGCGCGAGTCCAACGCACTTCCGCACTTCCGCACTCCCGCACTCCCGCACTTGGTGTTGATCAGGCGGAGAGGGGAAGCGCCTCCACCCGCGACGGGGGCGCGGTGCGCGCCATCTCGCCCGGGTTCGCGCGGAACCAGCGGGCGATCAGCAGGATCTCGTCGACCTGGTGGCGGCTCACCAGCGCGCCGCCCGGCTCGGGGCGGCCGAAGTGCTCCTCGCAGAGCCGCGCCAGGCGCCGCCGCTCGGCCGCGCCGGCGGGGCGGGGGACCACGCAGCGCACCGTGCCGCGGCGCACCAGGTAGACGCGGTCGTCGCCCTCCGCGCCGGGGACGTGGTAGAGGAAGGTGAGCCCGTCCAGCGCCTCGCGCAGCTCGGCGAACTCCTCGCGCAGCGTCTCCAGGCGGTGCAGGCGGTTCCGCAGCGACCCCGCCAGCTCGTACTCCATCCGCTCCGCGGCCGCCTGCATCCGCTCCTGCAGCCGGCGCAGCGGCTCGTCGGCGTGGCCGTTGAGGAAGGCGCGCGCCATCTCCACCCGCGCCCGGTACTGCTCCTGGCTGCACCCGCCCGCGCAGGGGCCCAGGCAGAGGCGCAGCTCCATCCGGTGGCAGCGCGGCGTGTGCTCGAAGCTGAACAGGTCGGGCTGGTCGGCGAAGCGCATGGGCGTGCCCTGCGCGCAGTCGCGCAGCCCCAGCGCGTCGTTCAGCTCGCGCACCGCCTCGGACACCCGCCTCCCCCCGCGGAAGGGGCCGTAGTACGCCGCCGCGTCGTCGCTCACCGCGTGCACCACGTAGAGCCGCGGGGCCGCGCCGGGGGCGAGCTTGAGGAACGACCAGCGGCCGTCGCGCTTGTGCTGCACGTTCAGCCGCGGCCGGAAGCGCTTGATCAGCTCCAGCTCGCGCAGCAGCGCCGCGAACTCGCTGGGCTGGTACTCCCACTCCAGCCCCGCGGCCTCCCCCAGGATGCGGTGCCCCTTCTCCCCCCGCTTGCAGCGGAAGTAGGAGAGGAGCCGCGAGCGCAGCGACTTCGACTTCCCCACGTACACGACCTCGCCCCGGCTCCCCAGCATGCGGTAGATGCCGGGGCGGTTGCGCGCGTCGCCCACGGCGGCGCGGAGGGGGTGGGGATGGGTTCTGCGTGCCACGTGGAGGCGGAGCGCTGCGGCGGAACAAAAACCGAATACCTCGGCAAGGTAGCGTTCCCCACGCTGCCCCGAAAGGGTCTGTGGCTGCGCCTCGATCCAGTTGTTTTGTCTCCCGACAGTTAGTGGCGTATACGATTATTGTCTGGCGTCCGTGCACTCGCTGTGCACTTCTCCGACACATCCAGCACAGTGTCGGTTAAATCTGTATTTCGATGTGAAAATCCCAGCGTGTGCTTCTCTCGTTCCTTTCGTTCATCGAAAAATCGGAAGTCTTAAAAGGGTCGGAAAGTAGGTGGACTGTGCGTCGTCGGGAGGCGCAGGATGCAGCTACACTTGTCCCGAACGGCTCGTTACTGCCACCCACTTCCCACGGAGGACGCCATGAAGCTGCTTCGCCTCACCCTCGCCGCCGCGGCCGTCGCCGCCGCCCTGGCCGCCTGCGACGCGGCGCGCCTCACCGCGCCGGAGAGCGCGACCCCGCCCGCCGCCGCTCCCGCGGCTCCCAGCGCCGACCAGATGATGGGGTCGGGCGGCTGATCCGGGCGCACGCAGAGCCGGGCGCGGAATCGCTCCGCGCCCGGCTCTCTGATCGTCGCCCGCCTTCCGCATGGCGGGGTGGAAAACCCGTTCCCCGCTAGCCCTTCAGCGAGTCGATCAGCTCCGACGCGAGCGCGTCGGCAGTGTCGCGCCATGCCTCGCGCCCGGTCGTGGCGGCGCGCTCGGCGTGCTGGTGGCGGCGCGCGGCCTCCACCAGCGATTCGGCGACGAGGCGCGTCTTCGCGTCGCCGCGCCGGGTCGCTCCGTCGAGGGCGCGCTGGGCGGCGTCTTCGGCCCGTTCCCAGGCGCCGAGCGAGAGCGCGCCCTGGGCCAGGTCCAGGCAGGCGCGCGCCCCCATGTCCTGCAGCCCGTTTCCGGCGATCAGCTCCATCGCCTCGTCCCACGCCTGCTGGAAGGCGAGCCGGTCGCCGGCGCCGCCCGCCGCCCGCCCGATGTCGCCCAGCACCGCCATCCGCTCGGCGGGCTCCGTGAAGTGGCCGAGGACCGACTGCTGCACCGAGAGCGCCGGGGCGAAGTACCCCTGGGTGCACCAGTAGTACGCCACGTCGTGCGCCAGGCGCTTGAGGTTCGGGTGGAGCGGACCGTACGCCTCGTAGGCGCGGCGCGCCAGCTCGTTCGCCTCCTCCACGTTGCCGTTCTCGCCTGCGACGGCGAAGAGGTCGTGGAGCGCCATCCCCTCGATGTCGTGCAGGCTGTTGCGCCCCGCGGCGCGCAGCGCGCGCACCAGGAAGCGCTTCGCAGCGGGGAAGTTGCCGCGATTGGCGTACAGGTTCCCCAGGCCGTCGAAGGCCAGCGCGTAGGTCGGCCAGTCGCCCGCCTGCCGGGCGATCGCCACGGTGCGGCGGAACCAGGTCTCGGCGCGCGGGTTCTCGCCGGTGCGCTTGGCCAGGCGGCCCACGGCGTACGAGGCCGCGGGGTCGGCCGGCGTCACCACCGCCGCGGCCTGGGCGTAGGCGAGCGCCGTCTTCAGCAGCCCGCGCGACTCGGCCCACTGCGCCACCTCGCGGCAGGCCAGCGCCACGTTCTCCTCGCGCGCCGTCTCGGCGCCGCCGATCATCGCGGCGACCGCCTTCAGCGGCTCTTCGACCTCCACCGGCGCGCCGGCGGTGAGCACGGCGGCGATCCGCGCGTGGTCGGCGCCTTCGGCGAAGAGCGCGCCACGCTCGGCCTGGTTGGAGCGCCCCCACAGCATCGCGTCGCGCAGCGACTGCCAGAGCACCATCCCCAGCTCTCCGGGGATTTCGTCCAGCACGCTGAGCCCTTCGAATGCGTCGGTGTCCCCGTGCGTGAGTGCGGGCGGCACGCGCCAGCGGCGCAACGTTTTGCGCGGTGGCGCCTTGAACTTGCGTTGTCTCATGGTTGGGCTGGTTCGGAGCGAGGGGAGGGGCAACAAACGTGAGGGGGTGTGGATTCGTTGCAAAGATAATGCGCCAGCCAGGGTGAGAGAAGAGGAAAGTACAAGTTTATACAGAAAGTGCAGAAAGGGAGCGAGCGCGCCCCTTCGGGCTCCGCCTCTCGCGCCTCCGCATCTCCATGCCGCGGCACATCTTACCGCCGCTGGCAGTGCGCGCAGAAGAAGGTGGAGCGCCCGCCCTGCACCAGCCGCGAGATCGGCCGGTGGCAGGTCACGCACGGCTCGCCCTCGCGGTCGTACACGCGCAGGCGCCGCACGAAGCCGCCGGGCTCGCCGCTGGCGTCGCGGTAGTCGAGCAGCGTGGTGCCGCGGAAGTCGATCGACTCCTGCAGCACCGCGCGCACCGCCTCGCGGATGCGCTTCGCCTGCGGGCGGGTGAGCTCGTCCGCCGGGGTGCGCGGGTCCACGCGGGCCCGGAAGAGCGCCTCGCTCGCGTAGATGTTGCCGACGCCCACCACCCGCTTCTGGTCCATCAGCCAGACCTTGATCGCCACGCGCGAGCGGTGGGCGGCGTCGTACAGCCACTTCGCGGTGAAGTCGTCGGAGAGCGGCTCCACGCCCAGCGCTCCCTCCCAGGCGCGCCACTCCTCCGGCGACATGCGCCAGAGCCGGCCGAAGCGGCGGACGTCGTGGTAGAGGAGCTCGCGCCCGTCCGCCAGCCCGAAGCGGACGCCGGGGTGGGTGATCGCTCCCTCTCCGTCGCGGACGATGAAGAGGCGGCCGGTCATCCCCAGGTTCACCAGCAGGTACTCGCCGCCGGTGTCGATCACGATGTTCTTGGCGCGGCGCGCCACGCTCCCGATCCGCCGCCCCTCCAGTGCCTGGGTGAAGGTCTCGGCGGACTCCCCGTCGATCAGGTCGGGCTTCAGCACCTCCACCCGGCGTAGGGTGGCGCCGGGGAGCGCCGCGGCGAGCTGGCGGACGATGGTCTCGACCTCGGGGAGCTCAGGCACGCGCCACCTCCGCCCGCTCCACCTCGCGCCGGGCGATGTCGCCGCGGAAGTAGCGCCCCTCGAAGCGGATGCGCGCCGCCGCGGCCTGGCTCTTCTCCGCCGCGGCGGCCACCGTCGGCGCCAGGCCGGTGACCGCCAGCACGCGGCCGCCCGCGGTGGCCAGCCGCCCGTCGTCGCTCCGCCGGGTCCCCGCGTGGAAGACGATCACGTCTTCGGCCGTCTCCAGGTCGGCGGGGAGGTCGATGGGGAGGCCGGTGCGGTAGTCGCCGGGGTAGCCCTCGGAGGCGAGGACGGTCGCCACGGCGGCGCCGCCGCTCCAATCCAGGGTGAGCCCCTCGATGCTCCCGCCGCGGGCGATCTCGCGCAGCGGCTCCAGCAGCGAGCTGCGCAGCAGCGGGAGCACCACCTGCGTCTCGGGGTCGCCGAAGCGGCAGTTGAACTCCACCACGCGCGGGCCCGTCGCGGTGAGCATCAGCCCGGCGTAGAGGAGCCCGCGGAAGGAGCGCCCCTCTTCCGCCAGCGCGGCGACGGTCGGCTCCAGGATCTCGGCCCGCACCCGTGCGAGCAGCTCCGGGGTGGCGATGGAGACGGGGGCGTAGGCGCCCATCCCGCCGGTGTTGGGCCCCGTCTCGCCCTCGCCCACGCGCTTGTGGTCCTGCGCGGGGAGCAGGGGGAGCACGGTCTTCCCGTCGGTGAGCGCGAAGATGGAGAGCTCCTCGCCCTCCATCCGCTCCTCGATCACCACCTCGCGCCCGGCGATGCCGTACGCGCTCCCGCCGAGCATCTCGCGCACCGCGTCCAGCGCCTGGCGCGACTCGTCGGCCACCACCACGCCCTTGCCGGCGGCGAGCCCCGACGCCTTCACCACCAGCCGCCCCTCGGCGGCGAGCACGTACGCCTCCGCGGCGGCCAGGTCGGTGAAGCAGGCGAACGACGCGGTGGGGATGCCGTGGCGCTGCATCAGCCCCTTCGCGAACGACTTGCTGCTCTCGATCTCCGCCGCCGCCTTGCACGGCCCGAAGGCGCAGAGCCCGTGCGCCTGGAAGTGGTCGACGATCCCCTCCGCCAGCGGCGCCTCGGGCCCGACCACGGTGAGGTCCACGCCGTTCCCCTCGGCCCACCCGGCGAGCGCCTGGTGCTCGTCCGCCCCCAGCGGGAGCGAGGTGGCGCCCGCCATCCCGCCGTTCGCCCTGGTGACGAAGAATTCCGCCTGCGGCGCGTCGCGGCGCAGCTTCCAGAGCAGCGCGCTCTCCCGCCCGCCATTGCCCACAATCAGGATCTTCAAGGTCTTCGCTGTGCTCCGTGTCGTCGACTCTCGGCGTCTCTGCGTGAGACCGGTCACTTCCCCTTGATCGCGTCGAGGATGGCGCCGATGTCGCGCTGGCTGATCTCGCCGTCGCGGGCGCGGCGCTTCCACTCGTCGAGCATGCGGCGGTAGGTGCGCAGCATGGGCGTGCGGGCGTCCAGCGGGCGCGCGGCGTCCAGGTGCTCGGGCCAGCGCTCGCGCTCCAGCAGGAACTGCGCGTAGCCCAGGTAGTCCGCCTCCGTCTTCGCGTCGAAGCCGGGGAAGCGGAGCTGCGCCGGGTCGATGCCGTACCGGTCTTCGAGGACACGGTAGGCGCGCTGGAGGGAGTCGAACATGGTCAGGATCTCGTCGACCAGCTCCGACTCCTTGTGGTCGGTGTCGTCGCGCGAGACGTGCGCGGCCATGCGGTCGATCACCTTCGCGTACCCCTTCTCCAGCGCCAGCACGCAGTCCTCGTAGCGTGCCGCGCGCGTGGGGTCGAGCTGGGCGAGGATGCGGTACTGGTTGGCGAGGATCCAGCGTTCCGTACGGCTGAGCTTCATGGCGCGCCTCGGCGTCGGCGGGTTGCGTGGGTGACCGCAGCGGTGGACAAGGTCGGGTTCCACGCGTACCGATGCAAGCGCAACGGCGTCTCACGCAGAGACGCAGAGGCACGGAGAGAAGGCCGCCGTTCTCTCCCGCGACTCCGCGTCTGTGCGCGAGCAGGTCCTTCGGTTACAGCTGCGCCAGCGCCTGCTCCAGGTCGGCGATCAGGTCGTCGCCCTCCTCGATGCCGCAGGAGAGGCGGATGATGCCGTCGCTGAGCTCCATCGCCTGGCGCCGGTCGACGGGGACGGAGGCGTGCGTCATGGTCACGGGGTGGCCGATCAGGCTCTCCACGCCGCCGAGCGACTCGGCGAAGGAGAAGATGCGGGTGCCGCTCACCACCTTCCGCGCGTTCTCCAGCGAGCCGGTCTCGAAGGTCACCATCCCCGTGAAGCCGCGCATCTGCCTGGCCGCGAGCTCGTGCTGCGCGTGGCTCGGCAGCCCCGGGTAGTAGACGCGCGGTACCTTCGGGTGCTCCGAGAGCCACTCGGCCACGCGCTGGCCGTTGGCGTTGTGCGCGGCCATGCGCAGGTGCAGCGTCTTCGTTCCGCGCAGCGCCAGCCAGCAGTCCCACGGCCCGGGGACCGCGCCCGCGGCGTTCTGCAGGAAGCGCAGGCGCTCGTGCAGCTCGTCGTCGCGCACCACCAGGATGCCGCCCACCATGTCCGAGTGCCCGTTGAGGTACTTGGTCACGGAGTGCATCACGATGTCGGCGCCCAGCTCCAGCGGCCGCTGGTTGTAGGGCGAGGCGAAGGTGTTGTCGACGCTGAGCCACGCCCCGGCCGCGTGCGCGATCTCCGCCGCCGCCGCGATGTCGGTGAGCCGCATCATCGGGTTGGTGGGCGTCTCGACGTGCACCAGCTTGGTGTTGGGCCGGATGGCGGCGCGGATCGCGTCGAGCGACGACGAGTCGACGAAGGTGAAGTCGATCCCCATCCGCGAGGTCACCTTGTCGAACAGGCGGAAGGTGCCGCCGTACACGCCCTCGCCGCAGACCGCGTGGTCGCCGGCCGAGAGGAGCTTGATCATGGTGTCGGTGGCGGCGAGCCCCGACGCGTACGCGATCCCGTGGCGCGCTCCCTCGAGCGCGGCGATGTTCGCTTCGAGCGCCTCGCGCGTGGGGTTGTGCGTGCGCGCGTACTCGTAGCCGAGGTGGTGGCCGAGCTCCGGCTGCACGTAGGTGCTGGTCTGGTACACCGGCGTCATGATGGCGCCGGTGGTGGGGTCCGGCCGCTGCCCGGCGTGGATGGCGCGGGTGCCGAAGCCGTATTCCTGCATGCCGTCGCTGCGATGGTCGGGGAGCATCGGGATCTTCCGTATGGGTGGCCAGGTGCGAGGTCGGAAGATACCGGGCGGGCGTGAGGGTGCGAAAGTGCGAGGTGAGGAAAAGTGCGGGAGTGCGGGAGTGCGGGAGTGCGGGAGTGCGGAAGTGCGGAAGTGCGCCGCGCCACGGAGCGTGGCGCGGCGCGGCGCGATGGCGAACGGAGTCAGCGGCGCGGATGCTTGACGGGCGGGGCGATGGCGTGGAACGCGCCGCTCGCCTGGGTCGCGCCGCGGGCCAGCGTCTCGTAGGCGGGCTCCTCGCCCAGCCAGAGGCGCACGTTGCGCGCGCCCGCCAGCTCCGCTATGCGCTGGAGGCCCCACGCCTCCAGCCCGCTCAGGTCGTGCACGTCGGCGGGGTGGATCACCAGGTCGGGCTTGAGCCGCCGCCAGCGCCGGGTCATGCGGGGGTCCAGCCTGCCCAGGAAGCAGCGCAGGGTGACGGCCGCGACGTCCACGTCGGCGATCAGGGAGCGGGGGTGCGAGAAGCCGTTCACCAGCCGCAGGTCGAGACGCCACTTCGCCGCCGCCTCGGCGGCCTGTCCGCACGCCACCGCCACGCCGCTGGGGTCGATCGCCACCTGCGGGACGTCGTCGACCATCACCCCCGTCGCCACGCGGCGCAGGAGGATCCGCTCGGGCGAGATCTGCACGTAGACGAGCCGCCTGGAGGGCCCCCGGACGATCCTCACGGCCGCGCCCTCCCCGCCAGCAGCTCCAGCAGCAGCCGCGCGGCGAGCTTCGCCGTGCGCGAATCGTGGTCGTACGGGGGCGAGAGCTCCATCACGTCGGCACCGATGAGCTTGGGGTGAGTGGCGACGACCGACACCAGCTCGATCATCTCCCGTGCCGTGATCCCGCCGATGCCGCTGGCGCTCACGCCGGGCGCGTACGCCGCGTCGGCCGCGTCCATGTCGATCGAGAGGTAGAGCGCGTCGGCGTCCGCCGTGGCGGCGTCGAGCGCGGCCGTGGCGGTGGCGAAGACCCCCTGCCGCGACAGCTCCTCCACCGGGAAGAGGCAGATGCGCTCCCCTGCGGCCCAGTCGAGGTAGTGGCGGGAGTTGGCGAAGCGGCGGATGCCGATCATCGCCACGCGCTCGCCGCCGAGGATCTCCGTCTCCAGCGCGCGGCGGAAGGGGGTGCCGCTGGAGAGCGACGCCTCGTCCGCGTACTCGCGGACGTCCAGGTGGGCGTCGACGGTGATCAGCCCCAGCCTCAGCCCCGGCCGCGCGGACGCCAGCCCGCGGATCACCGACCCCGTGCACCCGTGGTCGCCGCCCAGGAAGATCGGCCGCGCGCCCGCCGCGAACACGGTGCGCGCCGCCTCCTCGATGCGCCGGTGCGCCTCGCGCCCGTCGGTGGTCGGCAGCGCGACGTCGCCGAGGTCCGTGGCGGCGGCCGCGTCGCGCTCCCCGTCCCAGGTGCCGAACGCGGCCAGCGCTTCGCGGATCGCCTTCGGGCCGAAGCGCGCGCCGGGCCGGGTGGGGATGCCGCCGTCGTAGGGGAGCCCGACGACCACCGTCTCGCCTTCGCGGAGCGCGCCCGCCGCCGGTCGCAGCAGCGTGGCCGCGCGCGGGTCGGGCGGCGCGGCCGGGGCGCGGAGGTGGGCGAGCGGGTGGGGCGTTTCGCTCACGGTGCGGCGGCGGAAGCGGGATGCGCGGTTGCCGGTGCTTTCCGGCGCGCGCTAACTTAGGCGGAGCGACCGCGGCGAGGCCAGATGCGTGCGCCATCCGCTCGGCCGAGCCAGAGCCTGGAGTCCGCGCAGGCGGACTGTGTGCCGTTGTAGCGGCGAGTTTACTCGCCTCGTCAGAGCCTCGTCAGACCACCATCGATCGATCGCATGAAGCGCATTCTCACGGGGCTCCAGCCCTCGGGCACGCTGCACGTGGGCAACTACTTCGGCGCGATCCGGCCGATGGTGGAGCTGCAGGACCAGGGCGAGGTCTTCCTCTTCATCGCCGACCTGCACGCCCTGACCTCCACCCAGAACGCGGCCGAGCTGCGCACCTACATCCGCGAGGCCGCCATCGACCTGATGGCGTGCGGGCTGGACCCCGCGCGCACGCTCTTCTGGCGGCAGAGCGACGTGGCGCTGCACGCCGAGCTGATGTGGATCCTGAGCACCGTCACCCCGATGGGGCTGATGGAGCGGATGGTGGCCTACAAGGAAAAGGTGCAGAAGGGGATCCCCGCCGGCGTGGGCCTCTTCACCTACCCGATCCTGCAGGCCGCCGACATCCTGCTCTACGACGCCGACCTGGTGCCGGTGGGGAAGGACCAGAAGCAGCACCTGGAGGCCACGCGCGACATCGCCATCAAGATCAACGAGGCCTACGGCGCGGACACCCTCAAGCTCCCCGACGCGCTCATCGGCGAAGACGTGGCGGTGGTGCCGGGGATCGACGGGCAGAAGATGAGCAAGAGCTACGGCAACGCCATCAACCTGTTCGGCGACGAGAAGGCCACGCGCAAGCGGGTGATGCAGATCGTCACCGACTCCACCCCGCTGGAGGCGCCGAAGGACCCGACGCATTCGAACGTGGTCGCGCTCTACCGGCTCTTCGCCTCGAAGGACGAGGTGCGGCGGATGGAGGAGGAGCACCGCGCCGGCGGCGTGGGCTACGGCGCCTTCAAGCAGCGCCTGTTCGAGGCGATGTGGGAGCACTTCGCCCCCATGCGCGCGCGCCGCGAGGAACTCCTCGCCCGCCCCGGCGACGTGGACGACGTGCTGGCCGACGGCGCCCGCCGCGCCCGCGAGGTCGCCGGCGTCGTCATGGCGAGGGTGCGGAAGGCCGTCGGCCTCGACTGAGGCGGGAGCGTGGCTGCGTGGGCGGGATCACGATTTCGTGCAGGATAGGCGAGGGACGAGGCGAGTGAATTCGCCGCTACAACTGCACACAGTCCGCCTTCGCGGACATCGGTATCGCGCGAGGGGCGGCCGTTGATGTCCGCGCAGGCGGACTGCATGCAGTTGTAGCGGCGAGTTTACTCGCCTCGTCTCCGCCTCGTCCCCGCCCGCACACAGCCGCCCGGTACATTCCGTGCGTTTGCGCCGGTGACCCGGACAACGCGAGGAGAGGATGATGGTCGAAGAACGCTACGATTCCGACGATACCACGATCGTCCGCGCCAAGGACGCCGCCGAGCAGCCCCGCGACAACCCCGCCGGCGAGGCCGTGGGCGGGAGCGAGCCCTCGGGGACGGTGCTCACGCTGGTCTGCGAGAAGTGCGGGAAGGACTACTTCTTCGACGACGACTCGCGGCCGCCCGACATGAAGTGCGAGAAGTGCGGCGGCACCGTCTTCCGCTCCTTCCACGAGACGGTGGGCGACGAGGCCAGCGACGACTTCCGCGACTCCACCGAGCGCGACCTGGACCCCGACGACCCCGAGGGCGACGTGATGCCCGGCGACATCATGGACCTCAACCGCCTCTAGCCGTGGCCGACGCGTCCCGCGGGACCTGGCTCTTCACCGGCTCCGGCGTCGCCCTGGTCACCCCCTTCCACGCGGACGGCGGGGTGAACGAGGCGGTGCTGCGCGAGCTGGTGCGCTTCCACATGCGCGAGGGGACCGACGCGCTGGTGGTGAACGGCAGCACCGGCGAGGCGAGCACCATGTCGCCCGACGAGCAGCTCCAGGCCGCCCGGGTGGTGGTGGACGAGGCCGGGAAGCGCCTCCCCGTCATCGTGGGCTGCGGCGGGAGCGACACGGCGGCGGTCTCGGCGCTGGCCGCCAGCGCGCGCGCCGCCGGCGCCGACGCGGTGCTCGTCTCCCCGCCGCCGTACAACAAGCCGCCGCAGCGCGGGATCGTGGCGCACTACCGGCGGGTGATGGACGCGGCCGACCTGCCCTGCATCGTCTACAACGTTCCCGGCCGCACCGCCTGCAACATCCTCCCGGAGACGGTGGAGACGCTGGCCGAGGACCCGCGCGTGGTGGGGGTGAAGGAGGCCAGCGGCGACATCGCCCAGGTGGCCGAGCTCTGCCGCCGCGTGGCTGACCGCCTGGCCGTCTACTCCGGCAACGACGACCAGGTGGTGCCGCTGATGGCGCTCGGCGGCGTCGGCGTGATCTCGGTGCTCGCCAACGTCGCCCCCGCCGACACCGCGCGCATGGCGAAGGCCTTCCTCGAAGGCGACGTGGCGGAGGCGCGGCGGCTGCAGCTCGGCCTCCTTCCGCTGATCGGGGCCCTCTTCCGCGAGCCGAACCCGATGCCGGTGAAGGCCGGGGTGCGCCTGCTCGGCTTCGACGTCGGCCCGCTCCGCCTCCCCCTCGTCGACTCCACCGACGCGGTGATGGCGGAGCTGCGCGAGGCGATGCGGAACGCGGGAGTGCTGAAGGACTCCTGAGCGAGCGCTCGCCTCGAGCGCGAGAGCGTTCGTCCGCGGGTACGAGCGAAGCGAGCACGTCCCTCCCCCAGGTTGTTTTGGGGGAGGGACCGGCGCGCAGCGCCAGGGAGAGGGCCCGCGGGGCCGAGGCCGCTCACGACCACCCCATCCACCGAAATCGCAATGCCGGAGCCGGTCCGCATTGTCCTGAGCGGCGCCACGGGGCGCATGGGGCAGACGCTCGCGCGCCTGATCCACGAAGACGGCGCGCTGCGCCTGGTGGGCGGGATCGGGAAGATGCCCGAGCCCGCCTGCGAGGTCGGCTGCCCCGTGGTGGAGACCCCCGAGACCGCCGGCGAGTGGATCCGCGGCGCCGACGTGGTGGTCGACTTCTCCGCCCCCGAGCTCCTCCGCCGCATCCTGGAGATGCACGCCGGCACGCTCGCCGGGAAGGCGCTGGTCGTCGGCACCACCGGGCTTGGGGATAGGGAGCGGGAGATGCTGGACGAGGCGGCGCGGCGGACGGCGGTGCTGGTGGCGGCGAACTTCAGCGTGGGGGTGAACCTGCTCGTCGCCCTGGCCGAGCAGGCCGCCCGCGTGCTCGGCGACGACTACGACGTGGAGATCACCGAGGCGCACCACCGCCGCAAGGTCGACGCGCCCAGCGGCACCGCGCTCGCGCTCGGCGAGGCGGTGGCGCGCGGGCGCGGCGTGGCGCTCGGCGACGTGCGCGTGGACGGGCGCAGCGGCCGGCCCGGCGAGCGGCCGCGCGGCCAGGTCGGCTTCCACTCGCTGCGCGGCGGCGACATCGTCGGCGAGCACCACGTGATGCTGATCGGCGAGCGCGAGCGCATCGAGCTGGTGCACGCCGCGCAGGACCGCGCCCTCTTCGCCGAGGGCGCCCTGCGCGCCGCGCGGTGGATCGCCGGCCGGCCGGCGGGGACGTACTCGATGAACGACGTGCTCGGCCTCTGAGCGAGGATCCGGACGATGTCCAGCGTTCCCGACGCGCTGTCGGTGCTCTCGGCGATGATCACCCCCGCGGTGCTCATTTCGGCCTGCGGCTCGCTGATCATCACCACGTCGAGCCGGCTGATGCGCGCGGTGGACCGGGTGCGCGAGATGTCGCTGCGCTTCGCCGAGCTGGGCGACCACCCGCCGGAGGGGGAGGACGTGGAGGAGGAGCGGCGGATGCTCTTCGGCCAGCTCGACCTGAACACCACGCGCGCCCGGATGCTGCAGCGGGCGCTCGCGCGGCTCTACTGGGCGCTCGGCGCCTTCGTGGGGACGAGCGCCGCCATCGGCCTGGTGGCGGCCACGGGCCGGCAGTACACCTGGGTGCCGATCGGCTTCGGGCTGACCGGCGCGGGGCTGCTCCTCTACGCGAGCATGCTGCTGGTGCGCGAGTCGCGCATCGCGCTCACGGCGCTGGAGGCGGAGATGGACTTCGTCTGGCAGCAGGGAAAGAGCCGCGCCTCGCCCGAGATGCTCAACCTCCGCCGCCCCGCCGGCGTCTTCCGCCGCCACCGCTGAACGGCAGCCTCACGCAGAGGCGCGGAGAGCCGCAGCGGCTACGCAGCGCGAGGCTTGCCGCGGACCGCGGGAACTCCGTCCAGCATCCCCCGGACGCTGATGTCCTCGTCGACGTCGGGCCAGTGGATGCCCTGGCCCGAGCCGACCAGCCGCCAGTTGTCCCGCTGTGCCCGGGTCGCGTCGGACAGCCGCCACGACCAGGCCAGCGGCACGCTGACCGTCCGCCCATCCGCCAGCTCGGCGATGATCGAATCGTCGGTGACGCGAGCTGACCTGGCGCGTGGTTCCATGACTGGGCTGTGAATGCGGTGATGTTTACGATGGGATACGATAATCAATCTGCTGCCTTGCTGCGTCCCTTCTGCCGATCCACATTCGTGACCGTCCACTGACTTCACTCGCCGGGATTCTCGACTCGTGGAACACTTCCTCGTCAGCCTGGGGCTGCCGGCATCGCTCGTCGCCGCGCTGAAGCTGGCAACGCTGGGGCGGCTGGTGCTCGCCGGGCTGCTCGGCGGCCTGGTCGGGCTGGAGCGCGAGCTGAAGGCGAAGCCCGCGGGGCTGCGCACCACGCTGCTGATCTGCGTGGGCGCGGCGATGTTCACCCAGCTCTCGGTGCAGATGGCGCTCCTCGCCACCGGCGGCGGCGACGCGCTCCGCGCCGACCCCGCGCGGCTGGCGGCGCAGATCATCCCCGGCATCGGCTTCATCGGCGCCGGCGCGATCCTGCACGGCAGGGGGCGCGTGACCGGGCTCACCACCGCGGCCACGCTCTGGGTGGTGACGGCCATCGGCATCGCGGTGGGCGCCGGCGCCTACGTGCAGGCCATCGTCACCACGGCGCTGGTGCTCGGCACCCTGTACCTGCTGGGCCGCTGGGAGCGCATCATCCGCAACCGCGTGAGCCACCGGCGCTACACCGCGGCGGTGGAGCCCAGCAGCGACGCCTTCGAGCGCCTGCTGGAGCGGTTCACGCACGGCAGGCTCCAGGTGAAGGTGGAGCGGGTAGAGAAGTCCGGCGGCCAGGTGGAGGTCACCTTCCGGGTGATGGGCCCCATGGACGACCACGACCACCTGATGAAGCACATGATCGAGGACACCGGCGTCCGCCGCTTCAGCCGCACCTGATTTCGCCGGGGCGCTGGACGGCAACAACGGCCTCGGATGCGTTCCCTGCGGCCGGCGAACCGCGGGCCACGCGCGCGAGTTCGAGGCAGGCGCCCACCATCAGCGCCGCGACGAAAAGGAGCGCGACGAGCGCGAGCCAGAACGAAGCGTCGGCGCCGGCGTCCCAGACCAGCGCGGCAGGGTGCCGGGACGCCTGCCATTCCGCGGAGCCGTGCAGCCACAGGTCCAGGTTCGAATAGAGGTTCCCCGCCGTGTGCAGCACCACCGCCGGGAGGATCGAGTCGGCCAGGCAGGTGACGGTGCCGTAGATCGCGGCCACCGCCACGTAGTAGGGCCAGAGGATGGGGGTGAAGTCGAGGTGGGCCACGGCGAACATCGTTCCCGTGACCAGGATCGCGACGGGCAGCCCGGAGCGCCGCTCGATCGGGCGCTGCATGTATCCGCGGAACGCCGCCTCCTCGACCACGCCGGCGACGGGAGCGGCGAAGAGCAGCAGCGACACCACGGTGACGGTCGGGATCCCGCTGAGGTCCGGGAGCCGCTGCTCCGGCAGCACCACCAGGCGGTTTGCCACGCGCAGCGCCAGCACCAGGGCGGCGATGCCGAGCCCGCCGGCGACGAGCGCCCACGCCCAGACGCGGCCCGGGAGGCGGTTGGCGCGCAGACCCTCGCGCCGTGCCGCCGCGGTCTCCTCCGGGGGACCCGCGCCATCCAGCCAGCGCCAGAATAGCCAGAGGTACACTGCGGTCAGCGGCACCGCCCACGGCACGCCCGCGAAGTACCGCAGGTTCGCGGCGAAGAGGAGGTTGCGCGGCATCGTACCGGCGATCATCACCAGCATGCCGACGAACACTGCGCGAGCGATCACGCCCACCGGCTGCCCCCTCGCTGGAGACCCCGCGAACCCTGATCCAGAAGGTGAAGGCGGTCTCATCTTTCCGCAAAGGTTCCGATACCGAACCGAAGTAGTCGTGCGTCGTCGCTGGTCGGGTCGTCACCTTCCGGGTGATGGGACCCATGGATGATCACGACCACCTGATGAAGCCCATGATCGAGGACGCCGGCGTCCGCCGCTTCAGCCGCACCTGACGGCAGCGATCTCTCCGCGTCTCCGTGAACCCGTCGTTGCGGGATCCAGAACCAACAGGATGCCCAGCGTTGGCCCCGCGGCTGTCCGGATCACGGCCGCGGGGCCGTTGTTCTCAAAGATGACGATGCGCACGCGGCGACGTTTTTCGTCAGATCCGAACCGGCCCTCCAGCATGCCTCTCTCCATCCGCCCCCGCGCCTCCGCCCCGCTCGCCGCGCTCCTGGCCGCGTGCGCCCTCGCCTCCGCGGCGCACGCCCAACAGCGCGACCCGGCGGCCCGTCCCCCGCAGCGTATCCCGGCACTCTACGCGAGGTCGTACAGTTCCCCCACGACGGAAGCGGACAGCTCCGGGCTGCGCTTTCATGTAGACAAGATGCCGTCGGACGCGGAGGGCCCGGCGCGCGCACCGGTCCCGGCGGCGCGTCCGCTCACGCCCGCCGAGGCGCAGCGGGTCTTCGCGCGGCTGCGGCCGCTCCCCGCCGCCGAGGCGGACGCCGATTCGTTCCACTTCCCCGCGGAGACGCTGCCGCCGCCGCGCGCGGGGCGCGTGGTGGCGGACGCGTTCCCGCCCCGCTTCACCGCCGGCGCTCCGGCGCGCCCGGTGGTCCGCGCGCCCGCCGCGCTGGAGGTGGTGAGGCGCGCGCCCGAGGGGCTGCTGGACGATGAGGCCGCGGAGGTGACGGTCACCTTCTCCCAGCCGATGGTGCCGCTGGCGTCTCTCGCCGCCGTCCGCGCGCTGGCCGTGCCCGTGCGCATGACGCCGCAGCCGGCGGGGGCGTGGCGCTGGCTGGACACGCGCACCCTGCGCTTCGAGCCGCGGTCCGCCCTTCCCGCGGCCACCGAATACCGCGTGGAGGTGGTGGCCGGCACGCGGTCCGCCGCGGGGGTGCCGCTCGCCGGGCCCGTGGCCTGGACCTTCTCGACACCCGCACCGAAGGCGACCGGCGCGTGGCCGCAGGGGCAGCCCACCGGCTTCATGCCCGTGCTCCTGGTCGCCTTCGACCAGCGCGTGGATCCCGCGGCGGTGCTCCCCTCGGTTCACCTGCGCGCCGGCACCGCCTCCGTGCCGCTGCGGCTCGCGACCGCGGCCGAAGTCGCGGCGGACACCGAGGCCGCGCGGCTCTCCGCCGGCCTGCCGGCGGGGCAGTGGGTCGCCTTCCGCCCGGTCGCCGCGCTTCCGCCCGATGCCGACGTGCGCGTCGCCGTGGGTCCGGGCACCCCGTCCGCCGAGGGGCCGCGGACCACGGAGGTCGAGCAGTACTGGGATTTCCGCACCTACGGCCCCTTCCGCGTCCGCGGACCCGACTGCAGTTCGTGCCGCGCGCGGCAGCCGGTGGCGCTCGCCTTCAGCAATCCCATCGACCCCGGTTCCTTCCGCCCGGAACGCGTGCGCGTGGAGCCGGCGATCGCCGGGATGGAGGCGTGGGTCTCGGAGAACCTGCTGGTGATCTCGGGCGACACGCGGGCGAACACGCGCTACGCCGTGCACCTCGACCCCGGGCTCCGCGACGTGTTCGGCCAGGCGCTGGACTCGGCCGGGCCCGTGCCGGTGAACGTGGTGCTCCCCTTCGCGGCGGTGGGCGCGCCGCACGGCGTGGTGGTGCTCGACCCCGCGGGACCGCGCACGGTCACGGTGATGACGGTGGCGCACGCGCGCGTGCGGCTGCGGCTGATGCGCGTGCGCCCCGAGGACTGGTTCGCCTTCAGGGACCTGGAGTGGAGCAGCCTGCGCCCGGCCACCCTCCCCGGAACCGCGGTGGTGGACCGCGAGGTGGCGATCGATGCGGCGGACGGCGACCCGCACCCGCTCGAGGTGGACCTGTCGCCCGCGCTCTCCGGCGGCCTGGGGCAGGCGCTGGTGGCGGTGGAGGCGCTCGACGGCGCGACGCGCCAGGAGCAGCGGCAGGCTGCGTACGTCTGGGTGCAGGCCACGCGCATCGGCCTGGGCGCGTTCGCCGACGCCGCCGGGCTGACCGCCTGGACCACCTCGCTGGTGGATGGATCGCCGCTGGCCGGCGCCCGGGTGCAGCTGATCGGGCGCGACACGGTGGACGCGGCGCGCACGCGGGTGCAGGGGAGCGCCGTGGCCGACCCGCGGGGCGTGGCGGCGCTGGCGCTGCTCCCCGGCGGAACGCGCGAGCAGCGGCTGCTGGTGGCGCGCGCTGGCGCCGACGTGGCCATCCTCACCCCGCAGATGGTGCGGCAGTGGGACGAGTGGCTGCCCCACGCCGAGCCGCCCACGCGCGCCTGGCACGGCTTCACCGACCGCACGCTCTACCGGCCGGGGGAGACCGTGCACTTCAAGGGGTGGCTGCGCTCGATCGCCGACGTGCGCGGCGGCGGCCCCGCGCTCCCGTCCGCCGGCCCCGCCGACAGCGTGGCGTGGAGGGCGTACGACGAAGAGGAGAACGAGATCGCGCGCGGCCGCTCGGCGCTGACGGCGCTCGGCGGGTTCGACGGCGCGTTCGCCGTTCCCGCCGGCGCCAACCTCGGCGAGGCACACGTCGCGCTGCGGCTCGCGCCCCCGGGGGTGCGTCCGGACTCCGCGGACGACGAAGAAGACGACGCCTTCGACTACGACTACGACGAGTCCTCCTGGATCGGCTTCCGCATCGACGAGTTCCGGCGGCCGGAATACACCGTGGCGGCCACGGCGTCCGATGGCGTGCACTTCGTCGGCGGCACGGTGGAGGTCTCGGCGCGCGCCACCTACTTCGCGGGGGGCGCGCTCCCCGGCGCGCCGGTCGCCTGGGACGTGAGCGCCTCGTCCGCGAGCTTCGTCCCGCCGGGATGGGAGGAGTGGAGCTTCGGCGACCGCTCCGGCGGCTCCCGGACCCAGGCGCTCGCGGCCGCCACCGACGCCCAGGGGCGCAGCGCCGTCCGCATCGCCCTGCAGCGCGCCGACCCGCCCACCCCCTACGTGGTGCAGGCCAGCGCGACGGTGACCGACGTCAACCGGCAGACGTGGACCTCCCAGGCCAACGTGCTGGTGCACCCCGCCTCGGTGTACGTGGGGCTGCGCGCCCGGCAGCCCTGGGTGGAGCGCGGCGACTCCATCCACCTGGAACTGGCCGCGGTGGACCTGGACGGCCGTCCGGTGGCGGGGCGCACCCTCCAGGTGGGGGTGGTCGCCCGCGCCTGGCGGGAGGAGGGCGGCGAATGGAGCGAGGTGGTGGTGGATTCGTCCGCGGCGGCGTGCGTGCGCGTCTCGGCGCCGCAGCCGGTGCGCTGCGCCTTCCACGCCGGCCACGCCGGATGGTACGAGCTGACGGCCGCCACGGCCGACGACCGCGGCCGCCCCACGCGCAGCAGCACGCGCGTGTGGGTGATGGGCGGCGGCGGGCTCTTCGCGCCCCCCGGCCCCGAGAACGAGGCGCGCAAGGTCGACCTGGTGCCGGACAGGGCGTCGTACGCCGTCGGCGACACCGCGCGCATCCTGCTGCGCACCCGCTTCTTCCCCTCCAGCGGGCTGGTCACCGTCCGCCGCAACGGGATCGTGCGCACGCAGCGGATCCGGGTAGCGGAGAGCACGGCCACCTTCTCGGTGCCCATCGGCGAGGCCGACGTGCCCAACAGCTGGATCGGCGTGGACCTGGTGGGCGAGGGCGCGGGCGGTGCGGGCGCGCGCGGGGTGGACCACGCCTCGGGCCAGGTGAGCCTCTCCGTGCCCCCGGCCACCCGCGTGCTGACGGTGCGCGCGCTGCCGCGCGACAGCGTCTCCGCGCCCGACGCGCGCACCGCGGTGGGGCTGCGGGTGCGCGATGCCCGGGGGCGCCCCGTGGCCGGCGCCGAGGTGGCGCTGGCGGTGGTGGACGAGGCGGTGCTCGCGCTGGCGGGGTATCGGCCGCCCAACCCGCTCGACGCCTTCTACCGCCAGCGGGACGATGGCGTGCAGACCGCCGACCTGCGCACGCTGGTGCAGCTGTTCGTCCCCGACTTTCCGCCCGCGGCGGGCACGCTGGTGGGGCGGGTGACGGACGCGGCCACCGGCGGGCCGCTCGGCGGCGCGGCGGTGACGGTGGCGGGAACGAGCCTCGCCGCCCGGACGGACGACGCCGGCCGCTTCCGCATCCCCGGCGTGGCGCCGGGGCGATACACGGTCGAGGTGCGGATGCCCGGCTTCGGTGACGCGCGGCTCCCCGTGACGGTCGGCGATGCGCCGCCGCCGCCGGTGCGCGTCGCGCTGGTCCCGCCGGCGTGGACTTTCGGATCCAGTCCCGTGGCCCTGAATGGAATCGTCACCACCGCCCTCCGCCTGGAGGGGGTGGTGGTCGCCAAGGCGCCGGGGGTGGAGGTCGGGGCGAGACCCGCGCCCATCGCCGTGCGCGCGAACTTCGACCCGCTGGCCCTGTTCACCCCCACCGTGAAGACGGACCGCGAGGGGCGGGCGGTGGTGCCGTTCACGCTTCCGTCGAACCTCACCCGCTACCGGGTGATCGCGGTCGCGGTGCACGGCGGCACCCTCTACGGCGTGGGCCAGGCGGCGATCACCGCCCGGCGGCCGCTGATGGTGCGCCCCAGCGCGCCGCGCTTCCTGAACTGGGGCGACCGCTTCGAGCTCCCGGTGGTGCTGCAGAACCAGACCAGTGCCCCGGTGCAGGCCGACGTGGCCGTGCGCGCGGAGGGCGTCGAGATGCTGGATGCGGGGCAGCGCGTGACCGTGCCCCCGCACGACCGCGTGGAGGTGCGGCTGCGCGCCTCCGCCGCGCGCGTGGGCGAGGCGACGCTGCAGGTGGCCGCGGCCTCACCCGGCGGCCTGGCGGACGCGGCGGAGATCACCGTCCCCGTCTACACCCCCGCCACCGCCGAGACCTTCGCCACCTACGACACCTTCACCGGCGACAGCACCATCGCCCTGCCGCTGCAGGTGCCGGGCGACGCGATCCCTTCCTTCGGCGGGCTGGAGGTGAGCGCCTCGTCCACCGCGCTGCAGGAGCTCACCGACGCGCTGCTCTACCTCGTCACCTATCCCTACGAGTGCAGTGAGCAGATCGCCTCGCGCCTGCTGGGCGTGACCGCGCTGCGCGACGTGCTCTCCGCCTTCAGCGCGCGCGCGCTCCCCGCGCCCGCGGCGCTGCAGGCGTCGGTGGAGCGAGACGTCCGCGCGCTGGCGGGGCGCCAGTCCCCGGGCGGAGCGGTGGGGCTGTGGGAGGAAGGCGACTCCGACTTCCCCTACGTCTCCATCCACGCGGCGCACGCGCTGCAGCGGGCGCGGGAGAAGGGATACGAGGTGCCGGACGAGGCCACCGCGCGGGCGGTGGTGTATCTCCGCGCGGTCCCCGGCAACGTCCCGGCGTGGTACCCGCCGGACGTCAGGCGGGCGCTGCACGCGTACGCCCTCTACGTCCGCGCGCGGATGGACGACAGCACGGCGGCGGGGGCCGTGAGCGACTTCATGGCGCAGACGCCGCGCGACGCGGTTACGGTGGAGATGGCGGGGTGGCTCCTCTCCGCCGCCGCGCGCGATCCGCGGCTGGCCACGGAGCGCGGCGAGCTGCTCCGCATCATCGACAACGCGGCGACGGAGACGGCGTCCACCGCCACCTTCGCCACGCGCTACACCGACGGGGAGTACCTGCTGCTGCACAGCGCCCGCCGCACCGACGGCGTGGTGCTCGAGGGGCTGCTGGCCGCCCAGCCGGAGAACCCGCTGGTGCCGAAGGTGGTGCGCGGGCTGCTGGGCCACCGCGTGCGCGGGCGGTGGGGGAACACGCAGGAGAACGGCTGGGTGCTGGTGGCGCTCGACCGCTACTTCCGCGCGTTCGAGGGGCAGACGCCGGACTTCGTGGCGCGCGTGTGGCTGGGCGACCGCTACGCGGGGGGGCACCGCTTCGCCGGGCGGCAGACGGAGCGCTGGCAGCTGCCGGTGCCGATGCGCGTGCTGCAGGAGGGGCGGCCGGACGCGGTGACGATCGGCAAGGAGGGGGAGGGGCGCGTCTACTTCCGCGCGGGGCTGCGCTACGCCCCGAGGGCGCTGGAGCTGCCGCCGCTGGAGGCCGGCTTCGCGGTGTCCCGCCGCTACGACGCGGTGGACGACCCGGCGGACGTGCGGCAGGACTCGGCGGGCGGGTGGCACGTGCGCGCCGGCGCGCGGGTGCGGGTGACGCTGACCCTGACCGCGCCCTCGCGGCGGCTGCACGTGGCGCTGGTGGACCCGCTCCCCGCGGGCTTCGAGCCGGTGAACGCCGAGCTGCAGGGCGCGCGCCCGGCTCCCCCGGGCCCCGACGACGCGCCGGCGGGAGACTGGGAGTGGTGGTGGCAGCGCTATTGGTACGAGCACCAGAACCTGCGCGACCAGCGCGCGGAGGCGTTCACCTCGCTGCTGCGCGCGGGGACCTACACCTGGTCGTACCTGGCGCGCGCGACCACCCCCGGCAGCTTCGTGGCCCCGCCGCCCCACGCCGAGGAGATGTACTCGCCCGAGACCTTCGGCCGCGGCGCCTCGGACCGGGTCACGGTGCACTGATACCAGGTTGCAGGGCTTCGATCAGGATCACGTTCTCTAAACCGAATGGCTCACACGGAGTCAACGGAGTCAGCGGAGTCGTTCTCCGTTAACTCCGTTGACTCCGTGTGAGTTCTTCCGTTGAAGTCGGGGAACCCGAACAATACCAGGCAACGTGGTATGAGGCCCGGAAAACGTATCTCACGCAGCACCGCGGAGGACGCGGAGAGACACCGCGCGCCGCCCGGACCCACGGCTGGCGCAGGCAAACATCCGGCGTTACACTGTCGCCCGAAATTCTCCCCCCGCTCTCCTTCGCGACCCTGCCCCCGGACCCATGAAGCGAATTCTCTTCGCGCTCGCGGCGCTGGCCGCCGTGCGCGCCGCGCCCGCCGCCGCGCAGACGGCGGCCTCGACGTCGCAGCGCGTCGGCAACGTCCTGATCCATCCGGCCAAGGACCCGATCAACGACAACGACAACACCACCGTCATCGTGCTCGCCGACCGGCCTCCGTACATGCCCGTAACCCTGACCTGGGGATGCGTGGACACCGAGAGCTACGACCTGTGGATCCACGGCGTCCCCTTTACGCAGGACCGGATGGTGCAGGTCACCTGGCGCTTCGACCAGGACCCCCCGCAGTCGGCGCAATGGGAGATGACGCGGCCGGACTACCTGCTGCTGAACGAGCCGGACGACTTCACCGACGCCGCGGAGAAGGCGCACTCGGTGGCGATCCGCATCACCACCTCGTCGGGAGAGCAGCAGACCTCCGTCTTCCAGCTCAACGGCCTGGCCCAGGCGTTCAGCCGCGTGTCGTGCCTGAAGCCCCCCGCCGACACCACCGCGCCGGGCACGTCGCACTGAGCTGCGGCCCGCGCGCCCGCCACAAGCCCGCCTCTCTCGCGAGGGGCGGGCTCGTTCGCCATCTTCCCGGCTCACGCCGCAGCCCCGTCCCTCCACCCGCGAGCCGATGCCGAAGCGCCGCATCGTGGTGAACCTGCGCGAGCGCCGCCCGCTCTGGGACGCGCCGGCGTGGGCGCTGGACGAGATCCGCGCCGCGCTGCCGGAGGAGTGGGCGTGCGTCTGCCTTTCCGCCGCGGCGGACGGCACGGGCGACGGCGGCGGCGTGGCGGCCGAGGTGCTCGACGCCGTGCGCGGGGCCGAGGTCTACCTGGGGTACGGCATCCCGCGCGACCTCTTCCTCGCGGCGCGGGAGACGCTGCGCTGGGCGCACTCGGCCGCGGCGGGGGTGGGCGGGTCGCTCTACCCGGAGATGCTCGCCTCCGACGTCACCCTCACCAACTCGGCCGGCGTCCACGCGGAGCCCATCGCCGACACGGTGCTGGCGATGATGCTGCACTTCGCGCGCGGGGTGGACTGGGCGGTGCGCGCGCAGGCGGAGCGGCGCTGGGGGAAGGAGCCGTTCGAGGCGGCCGACGCGCCGGTGCGCGAGCTTTCGGAGGGGACGGTCGGCCTCCTCGGGCTGGGGGGGATCGGCGAGGCGGTGGCGCGGCGGGCGCGGGCGCTGGGGATGCGCGTGGCGGCGCTGCGGCGCTCGGGCGGGGAGGGGCCGCCGGGGGTGGAGGTGCTCTCGGGCGAGGGGGCGCTGGACCGGCTCCTCTCCCGCTCCGACTACCTGGTGGTGACCGTGCCGCGGACCGCGGAGACGGCGGGGATGGTGGGCGCGCGCGAGCTGGCGCTGCTGCCGCGGGGCGCGGTGGTGGTCAACGTGGCGCGCGGGGGGATCGTGGACGAGGAGGCGCTGGCGGAGGCGCTGCGGGCCGGCGCCCTGCGCGGCGCCGGGCTCGACGTGTTCGCCACGGAGCCGCTCCCGCCCTCATCGCCCCTGTGGGGCCTTCCCAATGCACTCCTCCTCCCCCATGTTTCCGGCACCTCCCATCGCTTCTGGCGGCGCGAGACCGACCTGATCGTCGCGAACCTGCGGCGGTATCAGGTCGGAGAGCGTCTGCTGAATACCGTCGACAAGCATGCCGGGTACTGAATGAGCACCCTCGAGTCCACCGCCGAGCGCGGCGGAGACCTCCGCGAGGCGGTCGAGAACATCATCAAGGCCGCCGTGGCGCGCGGCGCCAGCGACCTGCACGTGAAGAGCGGCGACGTGTTCCGCGCGCGCATCAACGGGCAGCTCATCCCCTTCACCAAGCAGCGCCTCACTCCCGACCAGACGCGGGCGATCGCCAGCTTCCTGATCCCGCACGAGCGCGACCGGACGCGGCTGGACGACATCACCGACTACGACTGCTCCTGGGGGCTGGCGGGGGTCGGCCGCTTCCGCGTGAACATCCTGCGGCAGCGCGGCAGCTTCATGGTGGTGATGCGGGTGATCCCCATCGAGATCCCCACCTTCGACCAGCTGGGGCTGCCGCAGGTGATGGCCGACATCGCTGCGCAGGAACGCGGGCTGGTGCTGGTCACCGGCGTCACGGGGTCGGGGAAGAGCAGCACGCAGGCGGCGATGATCGGGTTCATGAACCAGAACATGCGGCGCCACGTGGTCACCCTCGAGAACCCGATCGAGTTCCTGCACCGCGACATCAACTGCTCCATCACCCAGCGCGAGATCGGCGTCGACACCGACGACTTCCGCCACGGGCTGCGGGCGGCGCTGCGGCAGGACCCCGACGTGATCCTGATCGGCGAGATGCGCGACACCGAGAGCATCGACATCGCCCTCAAGTCGGCCGAGACGGGGCACCTGGTGATCAGCACCGTGCACACCCGCGACGCGGCGTCCACCATCTCCCGCCTGGTGGCCGTCTTCCCGCCCGAGGAGCAGGGGATCGTGCGGCTGCGGCTGGCGGAGCAGCTGCAGGCGGTGGTGAGCCAGCGCCTCCTCCCGCGCAAGGACGGCAAGGGGCGCGTGCTGGCGTCGGAGGTGATGGTGGTGACCGGCACCATCCGCGACTGCATCGTGGACCCGGAGCGCACCGAGGAGATCCGCGAGCACATCGCCGACGGGCGGGTGACGTACGGGATGCAGACCTTCGACCAGTGCCTGATGGAGCTGGTGCAGAACGAGCAGGTGGAGTACGAGGTGGCCAAGGCCGCCGCCACCAACCCGGGCGACTTCGAGCTGAAGATGAACATGCTCTCGACGCGCTCCGGCTCGATGAGCACGTCGTACTTCTGAGCCCCCCGGCGCCCGATCGTCACGGACCGCCCGCGTTCCGCGTTGTCGGGAGCGCGGGTCCGCCGCGGCGCGCGCCCCTTTCGGCGCGCGAAACACTTTCTTTTGCCCTGAATCCCTTTGCCCTGAATCGGACGTGAAGAAGTCTTCCTCCCTGCTCCTGCTGACCGCGCTCGCCGCCTGCAGCGGCGACTCCACCGGGTCGCGCCCGTCGCTGGCCGGGCAGTGGCTCTACCGCGTCCTCGTGAACGAGGCGGGCGACCCGCAGGTGCGGTGCGCCGTGTCGGGCGTGGTGACGCTCCAGCAGCAGGGCGGCACCGTCAGCGGACGCATGCCGCGGTCGGTGATGCTGTGCGTCTACCCGCCGAACGGCTTCACCGGCATCGACCGCGCCACCTTCGATTCGACCACCACGGTGTCAGGCACGGTACAGGGCGACTCCCTGCTGCTGACGCTGCAGGGGCCCGGCCTGACGGTGCGGCAGAGCGTCCGGGTGCTGGGCGACTCCCTGGCGGGAACGGTGCTGGAGGCCGGCGGCGGGGTCGTGGGCGCGCGCCGCTTCGCCGACAGCGTGCGGCTCGGGCAGACCACGGTGCGGGTCTCCGGCGGCGCAGCGCAGACGCTCGAGCTGTATGCGCGCATGGACGGGCCGACGCCGTCGCTGGTTCTCGAGGGCCCCGGCAATGCGTCGGCCCTGGTCCGGGTCTTTGCGCGCGACGGGAGCACGACGCTGTCGACGGGCACCTTCACGGTGGGCGGCACGGGGTCGGCCTACGTCGGGACCTACACGGGTCCGCTCGCGGCCTCGGGCTACCACGAGCCCGACCTGCCGTTCACCTCGGGGCAGATCACGATCACGTACGCCGACGCCCAGATCGCGCGGGGCTCGCTCGACGTCTCGGGGCCCGACTACGCCACGGGGGCCATCGTGCGCGTCCAGGCGGATTTCGTCGCGGTCATGGACCGCCATTCGGCGCGGTTCTAAAGCGGATTGCGTCCGGGTTCGGAGTCCACTGCGCATCCGCGGCCCGCGGACACGCGCGGCACTCTGGACCGCGAAGAAAACCGCTCTGGCCACCGGCAGCACCTTTGCCCGCGGCCGGGGACGGGGAGCGCGTCCCCGGCCACCCTGAAACTCCGCGGACCCGCGGCGCGTCGTAGGAGACGCCCGCGGGCCTCGCGTTTGCGGGTGAGTCGGGCAACCCCTGCACGGGAGAACGATGGCTTACGCACTCCTTGCGCTCGCGCAGCTCGCGGGGCTGCTGATGGTGCCGCTGGGGCTGCCGGGAACGTGGCTCCAGGTGGCCGCCATCGGCGCCTTCGCGTACGCGACGCACTGGCGCTTCGGCTGGTGGATCTTCGCCATCGCCGTTGCCCTGGCCGCCGTGGCCGAGGTCGTGGAGTTCATCATGGGCGGCCGCTTCGCGCGGAAGTACGGCGGGAGCCGCCGGGCGGCGTGGGGCGCCATCCTGGGCGGGCTGGTGGGCGCCTTCCTCGGCGTCCCCGTTCCCGTGATCGGCAGCGTGATCGGGGCCTTCGTCGGCGCGTTCGCCGGCGCGGCGGTGCTGGAGATGACCGCGGGCTCCGAGGCCCGCAGCGCGCTGCGCGTGGGCTGGGGCGCCTTCCTCGGCCGCCTCGCCGCCGCGGCGATGAAGTCCGCCGTCGGCGTGCTGATCGGGGCCATCGCGCTGGTGTCGGCGCTCCCCCGGGCGTAGAGCGATTTTCTCGAAATCCAGAGTCCATCGCGGGTCCGCGGCCGCGGCGCCCTCTCCGGCTCGCTGGGGCTCGCCACCTCTCCCGTCCCGGGCTACCCATTACCCACAAATGTGTCGCGCATACGGCGATACATGAGGGTGAGATCCATCAGCCGCCGGAAGCCCCACCACAG
>Ga0105238_10000110_pt1 | contig 90226 bp, 72 predicted proteins | sample KBSC34metaG_FD_81526 | JGI IMG/M metagenome (GOLD analysis project Ga0105238, IMG submission 81526) | Corn rhizosphere microbial communities from Kellogg Biological Station, Michigan, USA - KBS C3-4 metaG | ecosystem: Host-associated > Plants > Roots > Rhizosphere > Soil | place: Michigan, USA...
GACGCCAAGGATATCACCCCGAAGACTTACGGTTCCTGAGGACAATGCGTGAGATGCATCCGATCGTGCCGCTCGGCCATCGAGTGCCCAAACCTGCAAAGATGAGTCGCGCGGAAACGGAAGTCACGCAGATTTGTGATGATGCCGAACGCGACCTTACGGACTATGAGGCAGGCATGTACCACGGAATCACGCAGGATCGCCTGAGCCAGTTGCATGATCAGGCGTTCGAGAAATTCGTAAGGAGATTGGGCTTTGGGATGAGCCGTGTCCCTTGGGACGCACTGACACTCATCGAGCAGTCACCGCCGCCGGTCCCCACGGACGAACACTCGAAAGAGGAATCGACTGAATTGGCAGAATCCAGGACCGATTTCAGTCCTGCGGAATTGTTGGCCTTGCCGAAACTTCACAGCAATGCGTTCGTCGACTTTGTCAGCCCCGGTCGATTGGGTGTCGTGCCAATCTTCACAACGACTGCGACCAGCCAAAGTGAGAAGCCAGCTCTCTTCTGGTCGCAACTTCCTGCAGATTCGCCTCTCCGTCCTCTGTCCGTGCGGCATTCCGAACATGGCATGTCCGCCCAGGTCAAAGACTCGTTTGAAAAGCGTCTGACCGAATGGCGGCTTTCAAGTCTGGAACTGGTCAGCCTGCTGAAATCACCCGAGCCGCGAGTTTACCTCTCCCGCAACCTGCCCAACATGAAGGAACTCGACAGCGCCCCCACACGCGAATTGAACGAGTTCGAAACGAACAGCCTGCAGAAACTGAGCGAGGGCGAGCATCTGCTGATCGAATCGGACAACACCGAAATCCGCATGCTGGGCAGCATCCGCGCCGCCAACCAGTGCGTCGGCTGTCACCAAGTCCAGCGAGGCTACTTGTTGGGGGCCTTTACCTATATCCTGCATCGCATTCCGACATCAACTGAAGCAGCTCAATCAAAATCCGGTCAATGACTTGTCGGTCATCCGGTACTGCCAACGCAGACACCTGTCGACAGAACTGCTCATTTGTCGGCGCAGTAGAATTCGATGCGGCCGCACTGTTCACAGCGAAACGCCTCGATCGCGAACTCCTTGTCACTCGGCTCGTCTCCCAACTCCTGTTTGAACGCGGTGATCGGATTCAGACTTGTCTTGATACCAGGCGCGACAAAGACGACCTTGGCTTCATGCACTCCTGGCTGCATTCCAAATGGGAACGACAGTGTCAGCTTCCCTTCTTTCATCGGACCGTTGCAACGCAAGCAACGGAATTCATCACAATCGTTTGAAGTGCGCATGTTGTCCGCTTCGGCGGACCAGGTAAAGTCAAATGGTGGTTTGGCAGTCATCTGGGCGGCAACGTATGTTTCGTTGGCTGGATCGGCGAGCGATTTGATCGGGGCGGGCTTGATGGCCAGTCCACAACGATGATTTCTGGTGTGATCACGAACAAGAGTTCCGTTTTCACGGGGACAATCTTTTTTCTACTGAACAAGCGAGAGCCAACAATTGGGACCTCTCCCAATACAGGAATTCGAGTCACCTCGGCAACGTTTCGAGTCCGTTCCAATCCTGAGGACACCATCGACTGGCCCTCCTTAAGTTCGACATCCGTCTGCAATCGGCGATGATCGATCTCCGCTTTCTCATGAACATCCTGATAATCCAGGGTCAGCCCGATTCTGATGATGTCCTCATTCAAGACTCGGGCACTCGCCAACAATGAGAATTGACCCGAACCAGTGGCGTCGCCTGGACCGCTCTTTGACCGATTCAGAGACGTTGAATCGCGTTGCGGGTTCGCCTCGTTCGACTCACCGAGAGATGGATCCCCCAGAAATCGGGCGCGTCGACCATCAAGCAACGTCACATTGATATCAGAGAGGATCTTCAGTTGGCGGTTTCTGCTCATTTCATCGATCCATGACTTCAAATCAACTGCTGGGTAATTTCCTTGCAACTGCTGCTTTGACTCAGTCTGATCGTGACTCTTCGCCGTCTCCGACTCGTCCGATACCTGCTTCAGAAGTCGAAGAATCGCGGCGTCCATTTCGGGCGACGGAACGTATTCGATCGTCTGTACGTGAAGTCCAATTTGCGGTTTACGTGCCGCTATCAGGACCTCGTTGTGTTGAGCGAGCAAACGCTCGAAATGCTGTTCCTTCACGCGCCGTGCGAGCTGCCACAAGGCGTTCGCTTCGTCGGCTAGACCGGCAGCCGCTAACTGATCGGCGGTTAAGTTGAGCCGAGATTGAATCGCTTGCGGGTGGGACGATTGAGAGTGTTCATTGGTGAATCGAAAGCCTGGTGGGGAAGTGGAAGCACCTTCAGGACTTTGCCAAAACGATTCAGGATCGCGAGTTGCTTGACGAACGGTTGCAACGCCCGGCTCCTGTTGTGCGTCAACCTCGAAAGAAGACACGAACAGAACAAGCCCGACAACGTACGATAGGCGCACGGTCATGACGAACCCCATGTCAGCAAAGAGAACACCGCGACTTTGGAGAGACAAGCGGGAGAGTACCGCGCGTGTAGTCGATTACCTAAATCCTGTCAACGTGAAAAAAATATCAGCCTTGGTCGATCGACCAAGGCTGCTGGCATGCTGCTTGTGTGACTCGATGTCAGCTCAACGAAGTTGACGGTTGGCCGGTGAAAGAATTGCTATTCGTCAGGTCATTGGCTGTTCGTCGTACTTTGTGTTCGGCCGATATGAGTCGGCTCTTTCTGATCGTGGTCTTTCAAACCGTATGTTCTGTTGTAGGGAGCGTTGCGATCCAGCGTTTCTTCGTCCAAGTCGCCAACATCATTAGTGCCGCGTCGCCCACCCTGAAGGTCGATCTTCTGTTCCTGGTTGGCATCGCGGTTGGTCTGTGCCGCGCGGCCTGTGTGCGTTGTCTCATGTTGATCGATCTGCACCTGTTTTGCGTTTTTTCCCATGATAAAACCTCGTTGATTGCGTTCGTTGTTGACTGGATAAATGCGGCAAGCGTCCTACCAAACCCGCATTGAGATCGAACAATTTGCGATTCGAGCATCCATTTTTTAAAGCTCTTGAGACGGCGGTCGTTGCATTGCGGCAACCGCCAATTCCTCCGGCCGTGGATGCCAAGGTTCCGGAAGGTTTTGCCATTCATTGCCGCGCGACGCGTGGCGTCGATCTTCCATCAGAGACGCAGTCGTTCGCAGTAAAGACTCCCGAGTGGCCGGAATGCCGAACAAGCACAGGGCATGGAGCCCAAGTCCCGCTCCGAGACTACCGGCGACCCATGGGAAGGTCCGTCGATCGAAGACCGCTGCCACTCCGATGATTCCAGCGGCCAGTGCCGCATGATATTCAAAACAGCGTTCCGCCTGTGTTTCTGCTTCTCGTCGAGTGATCACAGTTCGCTCCTTTGCCATGAACTCCAATATCTTCAGAGACCTCATGACTGACTGTGGAGCAAGCAGCATGCCAGCGACCTTAATGACAGACTGATGCGTTGGAACACGCCGGAATTCTTTCCGTTAAGCCTCGAATAGAGTTAATCGATCGGCCGACGGAGTCGTCGAACCCCTTCCTTAAACCTCAATGCTGGGTTACCAGGAACCTGACTGGTCGTTCCGTGTACATCTGACGATAAAAATTCGGCGACCCAGTCACCGCATTCATCCCACAACCTTACATCTCGGCCTGAACGCAAAGAACGTTTCAGATCGGTCTTGACCTATTTCACGAAATTCGGCTACCCGTCCGCTTACCGGGTCAATTAGTTCAAGGATGAAATGGTCGCGATTTCTGATGAGGCTGGAATGTTTGGATTTCTTTCGAACAGTGAACGTCAACTGGCTGCAGCTCGGCGAGTCATACAACATATCGCTGAAAGCGGTGACCTGCCTGTTTCTGTGCGGTTGTGGGACGATTCAGAGATTCCGCTTGGAACGAAGGCGGTTGAGACCGGCCTGACGGTCGCGATTCGTAGTCCCGGCGTGATCAGCGCGCTCGTCAAATGGCCGACACTCGATCATTTCGTCCGTCAGTATGCGACGGGAGGCATTGAAATCGAAGGAGGCGACTTGATCGCCTTTGGCCACGCGATCCGCTCGGCATCGAAGCGGCCCAAGTTCAAAACGCTGAAGAAATCGATTCTGATTCCGGCGATCGTCCCATTCCTGTTTGGAAAAGGTGACGACGGGAAAGTCCGAGAGAGCTACGGCGGACAATGCGAACAGGTTGCCCCTGAAGCGCGCCAGGACAAGGATTACATCCAGTTTCACTACGACCTGGGCAACGATTTCTACAAATTGTTCCTCGACTCAGAGATGGTCTATTCGTGTGGATATTTCACCGACGAGACGAACTCGCTGGACCAGGCCCAGTACGACAAGCTCGACATGATCTGTCGCAAGCTGCGCCTGTCTTCCGGTGAACGATTCCTGGATATCGGCTGCGGTTGGGGTGGATTGGTTTGTCACGCCGCCAGGAATTATGGCGTTAAGGCTTTTGGCGTCACTCTTTCGCAAGCGCAGCATGACTTCGCTCAGGAGAAGATCAAACGCCTGGGATTGCAGGATAAGGTCACCGTCGAACTGCGCGACTATCGAGATGTCGAAGGAACGTTCGACAAGATTGCCAGCATCGGGATGTACGAGCATGTGGGACTGGCGAACTACGACACCTATTTCTCGAAGCTCAATTCGTTGCTCCGCGATCGTGGCATTCTGCTCAATCACGGGATCACTCGGCCGGCCAAAGCGCCGGGCAAGCGTCGAAAGAGACCCGAACAGAAATTGATCGCCAAGTACATTTTTCCGGGCGGCGAACTCGACAATATTGGACATACAGTCCAGTCGATTGAGACCAATAAATTCCAGGTGCACGATGTTGAAGGTTGGACTCGGCATTACATGCTGACGACGGCCCACTGGTGTCAGCGTTTGTCTGCCAATCGCGAACAGGCGATCCGCATGGTCGGACCAGAACGTTACCGCTTGTGGGTCGCGTACCTCGCGGGCGTGTCATTCGGCTTCCACGATGGTGTCATCCAGATCTATCAAGTTGTTGCCAGCAAGCATGCTCGCCGAGGACTGTCAGAACTCCCTCTGACGCGAAACGACCTGTACGCACCGCGAAATTCCATCTCGAGAAAAATCGCCTAACCACCACGGGCGGCTTGTGCGCGTCGCGTGACGGCAACAGAATTGGGCCATCGTTCGCGCGGTGTAGTCTGAGCCCTGAACACGGTTACTCTCCATGGGTCACCATATTTCGGCAGTGTTGCTCAAGGGTCACTTTGACCAACAACAGGCAACCTCGTTTGATTTTACGGTGATTCAACTGCCTCAAGAGATCGTTTTATTCCCTCTTCATGATGGCTACTGCGACCACTGGTCGGAAAAACTGGGTATCGCTGGATTCAAGTCCGAAGAACCTCAACTCAATTCGTGTGTCGTTCACCATATGATCACTACAATTGCGGCTGAGCCACTTTTTGCCGTCATCGAGACAGACTATTTCGGAGGGACGGGATCTCAATCTGCGGCCGTCTATCGCGGCTCCTGTGAAATCATGTCGCCGTCCAGCACGGGGATCGCTCGTGGACGAGATTCGAAAGGTCCGATCAATCATGCCTTAAAGATGCTCGGTGTGTTACCTCATCGGGGACTTGATGAGTTCGACACGCTTGGACTCGGCAGGTTCCGTGACTTTGATGACCTATTCGAGCGATATCGGTCTCCATGAGCAGGCAAACGCATTTCGATTTGCGACAGATGCCACCACGGGTGAGCGTGGAGAGGCTTGGGCAAACGGAAGAATCGACTTGGTCGCCCGGTAGCAAACGGCAGGTCGTTGCCACGACTCGCATGCGATGCCACTTGCCCCTAGAATCCAGGCAGGTGCTCAACTCGCGAGCGATTTGAATACGAGCGGGTGACCCGTCCGCGGGTCGGCGGGATGCGCGATCGCGACGGGTTCAGAATAGTAATATCGCTCGCACGCTGCGGGTGAACCGCCTTTGACAGCCGGACGGATCCGAGGATGATTGATTTACATTGCCATATCTTGCCCGGCGTGGATGACGGTCCGACGACTCTGGAAGAGAGCTTGGATCTGGCGCGATTCAGTGTCGCCGATGGAATCACAGTCATTACGGCCACGCCGCACTGTCACAGTTCAATCCATTTGCTGCGAGCGGACATTCTGCCGCGCGTTACCGCTTTCAATCAGGAATTGAAAAAGGCCAAGATTCCTCTGACGGTTCTGCCGGGCTCCGAGATTCAAGTCTTCGATTCGACGATCTATCGCCGTGAATTCGAGGATGGCGTCTTCTGCCATTTGGCGGATGGTCGATCGTTCACACTGCTGGAATTCAGTTGGTCGGCCGCGCTGTTTCCTGCGGATTCCGTCGAATTGATCCAGTGGATTCGTGCTCGCAGGATGACACCCATCATCGCGCATCCAGAGCGTCACGAGTTTTTCAGGAAAGATCCGGGGTTGTTGCAACCGCTGGTCGATGCAGGAGCGTGGATCCAGATCACCGTCGATTCGCTCCTGGGGAATTTTGGGCCGGATGCCTGTGAATTCGGTGAAGAGTTTCTCAGAACGCACAACCAAGCGATCCTGGCCACCGACACTCATAACCGGAGGCGTTGTTCAGGACTATCGGCGGGCTTTGCGTGGGTGCGGGATCACCTTGGAGCCGAACACGCCCAGGATCTGCTCAAGCGAGCCGACCGAGTGAAACAGGTTCTGTTGACAGAACCTCATTAGCCAATTCGAAATACGTCGAATCGCCAACGACGTGTAAGGGCCTGCCACTCCACCGGTATCTTCCAGTGTCATCAGTGAATCTGGTGACACTCAGTGGATAGAGAACCAGTATTGATCGCGTCCCGACTGGCTCAGTCTGAGCGACGCGTTTGCGCAAAGCTGCGTGGAATTGCGAGACAGAAATGGAAGCGAAATCCATCTGGTCTCCTGGAGATGGAATCATGCGACGAACCACCGTGTTCTTGAGTTTGATCTGGTGTGCAGTGGCTTATCAGGAAGCGCATGCTCAGGGTTTCTGGTACGCGCCTCCTGGAGCAGATTTCAGTTATCGCTATGGGATCGATGTCGGGAACGGGCTGGGTTTTGGCTACAGCTTTGGATACGGCTACGGCAACGCTGCCACTCCCGAAATTGCAGTGGCGAATGCCGCGGCGGATTTGGCTCGGTTCCAAGGTCAGTCGTATTGGATGCAGTCTCAGCTGTTGAACGATGACAGTGGATTCGGTCACGACGATTCTTGGAACCAGTGGTCGCTGCCACCAGTGAAGAAGGTTAAATCAGTCCAGGCAAAAAGCAAAAACAAAGCGCTCGTGGTCGCCCAACCGGTGGCAATTGCCAAGCCGATTGTGGCAGTACCGCTCAACGATGTGGAATTGGATCGTCGGACGGGTCAAATCGATTGGCCCGTCGCACTGCGGCGCGACAAATTCTCGACTCAACGAGTTGAAGTGGAATCACTATTGAAAGCAGCCGCACAACAGGGTGTCACCGCCGAATTGAGTACTGGAATCAGCGTCAAGGTTCGCGAGTTGAGATCGGATCTTCGCGAACAGATTCGCCGGATGCCGACCAACGATTACCTGGATGCCAAAACGTTCTTGAAACGGCTGGAAGTCGAAAGCCGGCCCGCAGCAGTGTGATCGGTGGCTGCGAGGGCTGAGGATTTGGTGTGCATTAGGGGCCAAACTGTTTGGCGACGATTTCAGACTTGTTGGCTAATTCCGACATCCATTGTCGTGTGAGTTCCTGATACTGCTTCGGCTGGATGTTGGCGAAATCGACATCATTTGTCGCGGGCAGATCGGCGTTGACTTGCTGAAGCCGTATCGGTTCGACAGTCATGTCGACGACGATGAGGCGTCCATTTTTGACCTGCATCGGTTTGCCTTGCACGGTGAACTGTTCGTTGGTGAGTGTGTTCGTGACCAGATCAATTCGGCCTCTGTATGAATAATCCAGGATCGCGTCATCGATCCTGAGTCGCTGAATGAAGTTGAGCCTTCGTTCCGTACCGTCAGATGTATCAAAGCTGATCGTTGGCTCAGGATTTCGGTGATCGACACTTGATTTGGCCGTCGCACGATGCTTGACCAGGACCAGATAATTGAGTTTCCATTTTCCCTGATCGTCCTTAATACCGCCGAACGAGAATCCCGGTTCTCCCGCGACAACATATCCATGACCGTGCGACACGGTGACGCTACCAGTTAGGCGACTGCTGATCCCACCCCCAAGAGACAGAACCTGCTCATCCTGCTCCGCGGCGTGCGAACTGCTCAGACTGATCAGCGCCATTGCACAGAGCAACCGTAAGTGGGTGAACATCGTCGTGCAACTCCTTCTCACCGTCTGGAATGCATGATGGCAGATGTACGTTAGCAGGGACTCTATTGCAACTGCCGCGTCGGCACAAACGCTCTGGTGCTCCTAAAACGACAACGCGACGGAGTCGATGGGACTTCGCCGCGTTCTTTGTTGATTGTGCTCGGCAGATCGCGAACCGGATCAGGAGACACCGACCAGGTATTCGACGGTTTCTTTGGCAAACTGCGTAACGGCTTGAGGATCGACAGGCTTGAAGAAAACTTGGGTGACAGCGTGAGTGTACTTCAGGCGATCGCATTCGGATTCGCGGCCGGCGGGTGCACACAGGACGATCGGCACTTCGCTCAGTCTCAAGTCTTCGCGGACATGGCGGCAGAATTCGGCACCGGACATTTGGGGCAGATCGAGGTTCGTAATGATCATTTCAAACCGTTGCCGAGCGGCCAGGATGGCGGCTTGTTCGCCGTCGTGGGCGACCAGTGCGGTCAGGCCTGCTTGTTCAAGATGAGTGCGTAGCCCGTGGGCGATCGCTCGATCGTTTTCTGCGATCAGTACAGATCGACGTCGGTTTTTCATGGTCTGTTTTCCCGGATGATTGAGGACAAGTCGCGCCACCATCGCAACTCCTCCGTGTCTCTGCTTCCATTCATCGACATGCCGCGCGACCCGCAACACCTTTTGCTCGATCAGGCCGTTTCCAGTCGAATTCTTCGCGAATCGAAGCCAAAGTAAAGGGCCTCAACTGGCTGAATTTCCGGTAACCAACGTGCCGCAACATGTCTCATCAAAAACCATAGTTCAGTTTCGATTCGACGCAAATATCGATTTGGCGTTCGTGATGACGATTTGCGACGTTCGCTGCGCAACCGGCAAAATCGGCCTTTTCACAACAACCGTTACGTCGAAAACTGCCGAACTCGGTCTGCCTACTTGCGCTGTCGACGTCATTTTTCATGATCGGATGCGTCCGCGCATGAAACCAAACTTCCCACATTGCAAAGCTCATTCTTTCGTCATTCTTTGACAACGGAGATAAATCGAATTTGAGGCGGCTGGACCCGGCCGCGGGTCGACGGGGTGCGCGATCGCGTTGGGTTCAGAATAGCGAGACCGCTCGCGCGTTGCGGCTGGACCCGGCCGCGGGTCGGCGGGATTCGCGATTGCGTCGGGTTCAAAATAGTGATGCGGTTCGCGCGTTGCGGCTGACTCTTCAATCGGAATCACCGCTTGTCGAGATCGCGCCAGTTGCGGTTGAGCGGCTCGCGCGGGAATATGAAGTTGATTGTCTAAACCATTTGTCGACGAATATCTGTCAATGGGACGCCGTGCTGACGTCTTTTTTGAATCCGTGGATGCTGGCCGGATTGGCGGGAATTGCTCTGCCCATCATTGCTCATCTTTTGAGTCGCAAGCAGTATGACCAGGTCGACTGGGCGGCGATGCAGTTTCTGGAACTGGATGTCAGTGCCAAACGATCGATCCGGTTGGAAGAGCTGTTGCTACTCGTGTTGCGGATCGGGTTGATCTCACTCGTGGCGTTGGCACTCGCACGGCCCTGGATCAGTGGACGATGGCTGGGCGGAATCGTATCGACCCAATCGCGCGACGTCGTCCTGGTCATGGATGGTTCGTACAGCATGGCATGGGAAGGCAAGGCAATTACGCCGCAGACGGCCTCTCAGCAATTGGCGAGACAGTTTTTGAAGGATCTTCTGCCGGGTGATTCAGTGCAGGTGATTGATACCAGGGAATTGCCTCACGTGATGCTACCGGAAATGACGCGCGACACGTATCGCGTCCGTCAGGCGCTGGACGACCTGCCGCTACCCGCCGGATCTTCCGACCTCGCGGGGGCGGTGAATCGAGCGACTCAGTTGCTGGCGGCAGGAACCAATCTACAGCGCGAAGTCGTCGTGTTTACCGATATGCAGTCGCTGGGGTGGAAGTCGGATGACGATACGTTCTGGCTGCGCTACGATGACATCCGCAGCCAGTCACCGATCGTACCTCGCGTATGGGTGATCGATACGTCAAGTGGGGATCTTGGCAAAGCGGCGAATTTCTCGGTCGAACGCATTCAATTGTCACGTGAACTCGCTGTGACTGGCGTTCCCGTCAAGATCGCCAGCAAAGTCAGATATACCGGTGGAGATGCGCCGATTGTCCGTAAAGTCTCGCTGGAGGTCGATCAGCAACGGCTGGAAGATCAGACTGTAAATCTGAAGCTGCAGCCTCAAGGAGAGACTTCCGTCGACTTTGAGTATCGATTCGAGACGCCGGGATCGCATCTGATCAGCCTGGTGCTGGAAAACGATGCGCTGCCCGGAGACAACCGAGCGGACGCAGTGGTGACCGTCACCGAATCGCTGCCAATCCTGATGATTGACGGTGACCAGAAGCGGGATCCGACCAGGTGCGAGACATACTTCGCAACCGCGGCACTATCGACGGCCGGCGAACTGCATCCATGGATCAAGCCCACCATCATCACGCCCGAGCAAGTGGGCCGCGATCATTTAAAAGGGATGGAAATTGCCATCGTCGCGAATGTGATGAGCCTCAGTTCTGACGCGGTGACACTGTTGCAAGAGTTCGCCGCCAGTGGCCATACCGTCTTGTTTACGTTGGGCGACCACGTCGACAAAGACCGGTACACGACAATGCTGGTGCGTGACGGACCGGAGATGTGGCCCTGCGAGTTAGACGCGGTGGCAACGGAGGATGGTCACGAGAAGCGTGGTGTGCGCGTCGCGACCGGGTCGTTGGAATTGCCGTGGCTAAGGCCCTTTCGCGCCGATCAGGGCGGTACGTTGATTGAAGCACGCTGGTCAAAATGGTGGAAAGTGAAACTGACTCAACGGCAGGCCAATACCCCCGCGCGTGAACTGCCATTTGAAACCGGGGGAGCAACGGAACAAGGCCATAAGTCAGAACCGCTCACCGTCGGGAATCCGTTAGTCGAGATGCGACTCTCGACGGGAGATCCGTTACTCGTCACTCAACGGTTCGGACGCGGAACGGTCGCCGTTTTCACATCGTCACTTGATGCCGATTGGAACACTTTGCCAGCGAAACTGGACTATGTGCCGTTTCTACACGAACTCTTGTTTTCGCTGGCGACACCAACGGGGTCTCGAAATCTCGACGTGGGAACACCGCTGGTTTTGAATGCGCCAACCGATTTCAAAATCGACGACTATCAGTTCTTGAATCCGGCAAACAAGCCGGTGCTGGCAGAAAAGATCGATGATGCGTTCCAGTCGACCGTTCGCCTGCGCACGACGACGTTGCCTGGTGTCTATCGATTTGTCCGGAAGACTCCCAAACCGAATGAGCCCAACCGCACCGAATACTTTGCGGTCAATTTTGATCGCAGTGAATCCGATCTGACTCAACTGACAGATGCTCAGCGACAGGTCTTGTCTGGCAATCAGCGCATCCAGTTTGTTGCTGATCTACCTGCCTTGCGGCAGAACATGTTTACCGAGGACACCCGAGCCGAAATCTGGTGGGGTCTGCTGTATGCGTTCCTTTTAGGACTCGCCATTGAGACATGGATGACACGCAGAATGGTCAACGGCGGTTACGCGAATCAAGAACCGCAATAACGCCCGCGTCGCCATCCATCATCCGGCTGCATGAGCCGCAGTTGCCAGCGACTTGGCAAAGTCAGCGATCTGACGCACCACCGAGTCGGATTGCGCTGGTGCTGCGGCCAGCCCTTCCAGGTATTTGACGATCGCGGAACCGACAATGATTCCATCGGCCTGGCCTCGCAGATGCTGTATTTGGTCCGGAGCGCTGATTCCAAAGCCAACAGCGAGTGGCAGCGATGTCTGAGAGCGAAGGGATTTCAACATCGTCGCCAATTGCGGAGACAATTCCTTGCGGACACCGGTGGTTCCCGCGACGGCGATGCAGTACACGAATCCGGTCCCCTGTTTCAGTATTCGCGCGGCTCGATCCGGTGGCGTCGTCGGCGCGATCAGTTGGATCAAATCGAGCTGGTGCTTGGCCATCAATTCCGCAAAGCTGCTCGCTTCATCACCAGGCAGATCCGGGACGATCAGACCTGCAAATCCGGATGATTGGGCTGTCTGGACGAATTGCTCGATCCCGTAACGGAAGACGATGGCGTACGAGACCATGCCAACCAGCGGCGTTTGAACTTCGCGAGTGACATTGCTGATCGATTCGAAGATCTGCTTGAGCTTGATCTGCTTTCCAAGGGCCCGTGTGTACGACGCCTGGATGACCGGTCCGTCGGCAATCGGGTCGCTGTAAGGAAAACCGACTTCGATCAAATCGGCACCGGCCGCCGACAATTCCTTGATCAACTGGCACGTGGTCTTCAGATCTGGATCACCAGCGGTAATGAATGGCATGAAGGCCATCCGACCGGACGATTTGAGCGATGCGAAAATGGCAGTGATTCGGGAAGCTTCAGGCACAGTAGACTTTCACATCGTCAAAAGAGGAATCGATGAAGAGACGCGGCGTTTGACAGCGAATTGCAATCAAGTTGGTCGATCAGAGTTCCTGTCCGGTCAATCGCGCAACTTCGTTGACGTCTTTGTCGCCACGTCCTGAAAGGCACACGATAATGATTTCGCTGGCCGGTCGTTGTTTGGCTCGTTCCAGGGCGTACGCGATCGCATGAGAACTTTCGAGAGCGGGTAGAATCCCTTCCGTCCGAGCGACGTGCCGCACGGTATCGAGTGCCTGCTGGTCACCGACAGTGACGTATTCGACGCGCCCACTGTCTTTCCAGTACGCATGCTCGGGTCCGACACCCGGATAATCGAGGCCGGCCGAGATCGAATGCACATCTGCGGTCTGACCGTCTTCGTCCTGCAGTACATAGCTATAGGTACCGTGCAGAATTCCTTTGTTGCCGTAAGACAACGTGCTGGCATGATCACCCGGCTTAGGACCACGTCCGCCCGGTTCGACACCGGTCAGTTTGACCGTCGCGTCATCGACGAACGGATAGAACATACCAGCCGAGTTGGATCCGCCACCGACACAGGCTACCACTTCATTCGGCAGCCGGCCCGTCGCCGCCAGACACTGCTCGCGCGATTCTTTGCCGATCACCGACTGGAAATCGCGTACGATCATCGGGAACGGATGGGGTCCGACAACCGAGCCCAGGATGTAATGTGTGTTTTCGACGGAGGCCATCCAGTCGCGCATCGCTTCGTTGATTGCATCACGCAACGTGCGCGAGCCGCTGGTCACCGGCCGCACTTCGGCTCCCATCGTCCGCATGATGAAGACATTTAGCTTCTGCCTGCGAATGTCCTCTTCACCCATGTAGACGACACACGGCAGACCGAATCGAGCACAGGCGGTGGCAGTCGCGACGCCATGTTGACCGGCGCCGGTTTCGGCGATCACGCGTTTTTTGCCCATCCGTAGCGTCAACAGAGTCTGGCCGATCGTATTGTTGATTTTGTGTGCCCCGGTATGGTTCAGATCTTCTCGTTTGAAATAGATCTGTGCACCGCCGCACTCCTTGGTCAGCCGTTCCGCGAAGTACAGCGGATTGGGGCGACCGACGAACGTCCGTAGTAGTCCGTCCAGTTGCGATTGAAATGCCGGATCAGCTTTCGCTTTCTCATATTCGACCGTCAGCTCCTCGATCGCATGCATCAGTGTTTCGGGAACAAAACGCCGACCGAATTCGCCAAACCGGCCTTCGACATCAGGAACTTGCGAAGTGGCGGACGTAGAGGCGGCAGCAGGCATAGTCAGCTTTCAGGGAACAAATGGCGGTCGAGCATCGTTCATGGAACATCCACGAGGGGACGAGCGACCCGTTTCGAATCGAATACTTGGCAGGGTCTGTCAATGGCCACATCTCACACAAGTCAGAGACTTCGCTGTGAAAAGCGACAACTGAGGAAGCCGACATGCGACTGAACGGCCATCCGTAAAGTCCTTGATGCCACTGCGGCTCTCCCCAGGTTGAAATCTGGTATTGGACAGACCAACTGGTTGCCAGGTTCGCTTTCGTAAAAGCTTGGTGGCACCAGCCGAACCGCGATTGTAACTGTTGGCCGGACGCGAAACCACTTTCGCCGAGCAGATGCAATTGCAATCTGTTGACAGATCTGCATCAATGGAAGTTCTATCGGGTTTCGCCGCAAGCCGAGCGTGACGACTAAGCCATTCCTGCAATTTAAACCAATGAAGCCAAATCGATTCCGATGACGACATTGCTCGCCGAAACTAAGCCAGCCACGCCACGACCGCAACAGTTCCTCGACGGCCTGAAATCGATCGTTGGCCCCGATTCGTTGCTGATGAATCCAGACGAACTGCTGGTTTTTGAATGCGATGGATTTGTTGTCGAGAAGAAGTCTCCTGAAGTCGTCGTCTTTCCCACGACGACTGAACAAGTGGTGGCCATCGTCAAATTGTGCAATCAGTTTGACGTGCCATTCGTCCCGCGCGGTGCCGGAACCAGCCTGGCGGGGGGCTGTTTGCCAGTCGGTGGGGGGGTGATGATCGCCCTGACACGCATGCGCCGCATTTTGGAAGTGAATTATCGAGACCGCTATGCCGTGGTGGAACCGGGTTTGGTCAATGTGCATCTGACTCAACATCTGAAGGGCAGTGGATACCATTATGCGCCTGACCCATCGAGTCAGGGGGCGTGCACAATCGGCGGAAATTTCGCGACCAATTCAGGTGGTCCACATACGCTGAAGTACGGCGTCACTGTGAATCATGTGCTGGGCGCAGAAGTCGTTATGCCGGACGGCGAAGTCGTCCAATTGGGTGGGCCAGTCGAAGACACTCCTGGTTACGACCTGACGGGCTTATTCGTCGGCAATGAGGGGACGCTGGGAATCGCGACCAAAATCATCGTTCGCCTGACGCGCGATCCCGCCGCTTACCGCACGATGCTGGGTGTGTTTGAGACAGTTGCCGACGCGACGCGGGCAATCAGCGAAATCATCGGCGCGGGGATCGTTCCGGCGGCTCTCGAAATGATGGACCAGGGGATTGTGGGAGCCCTCGAACAGGCCTTTCACTTTGGATTTCCGCTCGATGCCGGCGCCGTCCTGTTGATCGAGGTCGATGGTCTGGAAGTCGCCGTCGGCGAAGAAGCGCGGCGGATTATCGAATTGTGCCAACGCTCGGGTGCCAGAGAAGTCCGACAGGCAAATACAGCCAAAGAGCGACTGTTGTTGTGGAAATGCCGCAAACAGGCGTTTGGTGCCATTGGCCGGCTAAGTCCCAGCTACTGCACTCAGGACGGAGTCGTTCCACGAACCAAGCTGCCCGAGATTTTGGAATTCATCATCGAATGTGGACAGCGGTACGGTCTGCGAATCGTGAATGTCTTTCACGCGGGTGACGGAAACATTCACCCGATCCTGTTATTCGACGAACGCGATACCAAACAGGTTGAGCAAGTCCTGAAGGCGAGCGACGAAATCCTGAGCAAGTGCATTGAACTGGGCGGCAGCGTCACCGGCGAGCACGGTATTGGCGTGGAAAAGATCAGCTTTATGGACAAACTGTTCTCGGCCGAGGATCTGGCAGTGATGCGTTCGGTTCGTGCCTGCTTCAATCCCACCGGTCGTTGCAGTCCGGGAAAGATGCTGCCGACGACGGCCGGATGCGGCAACGAAGCACCGATCAAGCAGAAGCCGGGCCGACGAGCCGCGATGTAGTTGTGTCGGCGTCGCTGATTCTGACCATTGAATTGTCCTGTGATTGAACCTGAGATTCCGCGGAGCCCTTATGACCAGTCAGACGATTCCAATCATGGGCGACGGACTGCCTCAGTCATTGCGTGACATGCTGGGACCGGAGTTCGAGATTCTGGATTGGGACGATTCCCCCGGTTCATCGGCCCTCCGTCGAGCGGTCGCCTTGATCACGTACGGGCACCCAATAGTCGATGGCCCGCTGATGGATCGGACGCCGAATCTAAAGGTAATCAGCAATCATGGCGTGGGGGTCGATCACATCGACGTTCCAGCAGCGCATGAACGAAACATTCCAGTTGGCAACACACCCGGTTGCCTGGATGCCGCGACGGCGGACATGACGATGGCGCTGCTGCTGGCAACGGCTCGCAATGTGGTGGTGGGAGATCATTTCGCTCGCTCAACAGAGTTCACTCATTACGACCCGTCGCAAATGATCGGGTATGAAGTCTCGGGCAGCGTACTGGGAATTGTCGGATTGGGTCGGATCGGACGACAGGTCGCCAAGCGGGCAATGGCGTTCGACATGCAGGTCCTGTACCACAATCGCCGACGCGACGAGCGGGCCGAGCGTGAGTTGGGAGTGATCTATCGAACATTCGACGAGTTGCTCGCACAGTCCGATTTCGTATCACTGAACTGTCCACTGACTGCCGACACGACCAATTTGATCGGTCAGCGAGAATTGGGGCTGATGAAGCGAACCGCCATTTTGCTAAACATCGCACGTGGGCCCGTGGTCGATCATGACGCGTTGGTTGCGGCACTAAAGTCGCGTCGCATTGCGGCTGCGGGGCTCGATGTGACGTCTCCAGAACCGTTGCCGCGAGACCACGCGTTATTGGGGCTTTCCAACGTCGTGATTACTCCCCATCTGGGCAGTGCTTCGAATCGAACGCGTCATCGCATGATCGAGATGACCGTTCAGAATCTGAAGGCCGGATTGCAAGGTGAGAATTTGCCATGGTCCGTATGATTTCTGACCCGGCTGCGGGTCGGCGGGGTTCGCGACTGCGTCGGGTTCAGAATAGTGATATCGCTCGCGCGTTGCGGGTCATCTGCACGTCGAATGACGGGACGATGGCTCGGAAATCGCAGTTGCAGGCAACGGTTGACGACGGACTCTATTCTGCCATCTGTTTTTCGACGGGAATTGCTTGCCATGAACGACGAGGTCTTACAACGGATTCAGCAGGTGTATGGCGTCGAGAATTGGTCGGCGGGTTACTTTGACATCAATTCGCGCGGTCATATCGTCGTGCGGCCTGCCAAAGACGATCCGCGGTATGTGGACTTAAAAGAACTGGTCGACGATTTGTTGACGCGGCAGAAGCAGCAGTTGCCCCTGCTAGTCCGGTTCCCTCAGTTGTTGACGAGCCAATTGCGGATCTTGTCCGGTGCCTATCAGGCCGCCATTAAACAGTACGAATATGGCGGCCTGCATTTTCCCGTCTTTCCAATGAAAGTGAATCCGCGTCGTGAGGTGGTTGAAGAATTCTTGCGTGACAGCGGACGTTGTCGAGTCGGCTTGGAATGTGGTTCCAAAGCCGAACTGTACGCGGCGATCGCTCAAGAACAGACGCCCGAATCGTTGATGCTGTGCAATGGCTTCAAGGACGAATCGTTTATTCGTACCGCGATGCTGGCAGTGCAGGCCGGCAAGCGGCTGACGATCATCGTCGAGAAGTTGAATGAACTGAAGAACGTGATCAAGCTGTCTCAGCAGTTGGGGGTCGTTCCGTGGATCGGCTTGCGGGCCAAACTGTACTCGCGCGGTTCGGGGAAGTGGGCGTCGTCTGGAGGAGAATCGGCAAAGTTCGGTCTCACCACGTCTGAGTTGCTTGAATGCGTGCGGTTGCTCAAAGAGGTTCGACTCGACGGGCATTTGAAGCTGTTGCACTTTCACATCGGATCCCAGATTACCGACATCAAGCGAGTGAAAAATGCGATGAAAGAGGCGGCGCGAGTCTATTCGAAACTGCGCCAGATTGGCTGTGGTATCGAATTCCTCGATATCGGCGGTGGATTGGGAGTCGATTACGATGGTTCGCAAACCCGCTTTGAATCGAGCGTGAACTACACCGTGCAGGAATTCGCCAACGATGTCGTGTACGTGATCAGGCAGGTGTGCGACGAAGAGGATGTTCCGCATCCCAACTTGGTCACTGAAAGCGGGCGGTTCATGACGGCCTACCACACGGTGTTCATCGTCTCGATCCGCGATGAAATCGAAACGTTCGCCGAAGACCAACCGGAAGTGACGATCGATGCGGACGATCCTCAAGTCATCACGGAACTAAAAGACTTGTGCGACGGAATCAATGGCAAGAACTACGCCGAGTACTACCACGACGCATTGGAGCACAAAGACGAACTACACACACAATTCAATCTGGGTCTGATCAGCCTCGAAGATCGAGCGAAGGGCGAAGTTCTGTTTTGGGAAGTGTGTGCCCGTGCCCTGAAGGAATCGGAAGAGGAAAGTTTTCCCGACGACGAATTCGAAACGCTCAAGAAGATCCTGGCGCAAAAATACCTTTGCAATTTTTCGTTATTCCGATCGGCACCAGATAGTTGGGCCATCCACCAGTTGTTCCCGATTGTCCCGATTCATCGATTGAACGAAATTCCGACGGACTATGCGACGCTGGTCGATGTCACCTGCGATAGTGATGGAAAAATCGACAAATTCGTTGATTTGAAGGACGTCAAAGAGACCCTGGAACTGCACAACTGGAAGCCGGACGAAGACTACTACCTCGGGATTTTTCTGACCGGGGCCTATCAAGAAGTCATGGGCAGCCATCACAATCTGTTCGGGAATCCCAATGAAGCACAGGTTGTGATTGACAACGATGGCCGTTATCACGTCACCAAACTCATCAGCGGCAGCCGCGTGAACGAGATGCTGCAGTTTGCCCGTTATGACAAGGCGCAGTTGCTGGAATCATTTCGGAAACAACTGATGTCTCGAGTGGATGCGGGTGCTTTGACCAGGGAGGCTGCGGATCAATTGGCGGCCGAGTACGAGGCCGGGGCTGGCAAAGGAACCTATCTGGACTAGCATTTTTGTCGTAGTGGGGTGGGCACATCCCTTTGCACTTTGGGTGCATGATGTCGATAATTGAGCAGAATGTCTGAAATCCCCTTCGTCAGGTGACTCATGGCCGGTTGGTTGAGTCGAGCTACATCGCTGTTTCAGCAAACGCCGCCTCCACCGGAACCGTTCGAAGTGGAATGCGACTGCGGCGGCAAAGTCACTGGCCAGCGTTCCTCGAGCTATCAGCGACCCGCCTGCAGCATCTGCGAACGCCCCGTCTTCGTGCTGCCCATCAACGTCTATCCCGCGGTCAAGCCGAAATCGGTTCCTAAGAAATCGGCAAAGACTCCGACCGACGATGTGACGGGATCGTTGGCCCCGAAAATGCGCACGGCCGTCGCCGACGAACAGGCCGATGCCGAACCCGGATCTTCGAAACGGCGACCGCGTCCCAAGACCAGCGACGAACGCGTCGGCCAGTCTCAGGCTGTGGCGGAATCGTTGCTCATCCCGGAACCTCGCGAACCATTGATGACACCGTTGCGGTTGGTGACTGCGGCGATTGTCATTATCAGCGCGCTGACGGTTGGCGGCTTGTGGCATCGCCAGCGGATCGAAACCGCCAAGGTGACGGCACTGCAGGCGGCCGACGCCGGTAGAGCCGCCATTGAAGAGAACGATTTTGTGAAAGCGTCTCAGGAACTGGAACGGGCTCGCAATGCGGTCGACCTGTTGGGGAAGACTGACCGTTCGGCAAACGAGATTCGCCGACTCAGTCGTGAAGTGAGTACGCTCGTCAAACTGGAACCGAACCCACTTACCGACTTCCTGGCTGAAACATTATCGAGTGCGAAGAGAGATGCGGGTGGTGCGTTATCTCTGTCGCCACTCGACCAGGGAGCGTGGATCATATTCGATGCGTCTGTGACGCCGGCATCGAACGGGTCCAATCGCTTCGTGATTGATGCTCCAATGTGGTTCCCGCAGGCCATCGTACAGATCGAGATCGAATCACCGGTGCTGGCGAAACTGCCGCGTTCCGATGATGCGCGTGATCTGCCACGTGTCATCTTTGCAGCACAGGTTGATCGCCTTTCTGCTCCCGCTGGTGATCCGCAGACCGCTGTGTTGACACTGAACGGGAAGACCGCGTTCTTGTGGACGGCGTACGAAACTCTGGTGGCCGCTGGATTCCGAGCCTCCGATTCCGAAACGGAACAACAAATACGTTCACTGCTCGAGAAGCAACTCGAGATGCGACAGTAGATTCTATGGATGGATTTCGTCGTTGGCTCGATTCGAGGTTGCAGCCGTCTTTCATCGCGCCGGCCGCCAGCGCCATCACGGCGCTGGCACTGATCATGGCTGTCGTGCTGTTTGCGACTTCCACGCAAGGAAAGACGGCGCTCGGAATCCCATTGGGTGCTGACTTCGCCGGGTTCTATGTGGCAGCTCAAATTCTGGAACAGGGGCAAACGCCGCAACTGTACGACCGCGATCTCCATCAGCGGATGTACCACGAATTGCTACCTCACGAACACGCCAACGTGGCGATTCCGTATGTGCATCCGCCCTTCGTGGCGGGACTGTTGCGTCCGCTCACACGATTGCCTTACCCGACGGCAGTTGGGATCTGGATGACAATCACAACGGCATTGTATTTGTGCGGAACTCAATTGTTGATGAGGTCCATTCCTGGATCCGGTCCGTTGCCGACCTGGTTGGCAACTCTCGTCGCGTTTTCGTTTGAGCCATTTCTGTTCGAGTGCTGTCTTGGTGGGCAACTGTCGGCGGTTGCGTTCTTCAGCTATGCAGTTAGTTTCGCATTGCTGCAGTACCGGCAACCGCTCTGGGCAGGCTGCGCCCTGGGGATCTGCTTCTATAAGCCAACTTTGTTGCTCTTGATGGTGCCGATGCTATTGATCGGGCGGCAGTGGCGGATGCTGATCGGAATGACGATCACTGGAATCCTGCTGGTCGGTCTCTCGTTGCTGCTCGTTGGATGGGACGTCAATATCAGCTACCTGGATGTGTTGGTGTCGTTCCGAAAAAGCACCGCGGGCGGCGACCTGGAAATCCGGACTTGGAAATATGTCGATTTGAACAACTGCCTGCGACTGCTGCTCGGAAATAGTTCTGCGTGGCAGTTACCATTGCTCGCGGTGATCGGTGCTGGTCCGTTTTGCTGGCTGGCGTGGCGCTGGTGGAATGTCGATCGATTGAATGTCCAGGATCGACGCTGGCTGTGGGCGGCGACACTGGCCTGGGCGCCGGTGCTGAATCTGTATGTCGGAGTTTACGACTCGATCCTGATCGTGCAGAGTGCCCTGATCACGTCGATCGTGCTGCTCGCGGTGGTATCCGTACCGCATCCGCTGCTTCGATCAAAGTATGGTTACCTATTCGCGGCGATCTATGTGGCAACCTGGTTCAGTCAGAACCTGGCTGCCAGAACGGGAATTCCGTTGTACACAGCGTTCATGATGTTGCTGGGAACGTGGCAACTGCTGGAAATCGGCCGTCACGCCTCATCGATCGAATCGCTGTCATCGTCGTCAAATTGAAGACTGGCTGTAATCGAATCGAGCTGGTCACGCGTCGTTTCCAGCTCATGATCGGTTCCTTGGAACAGGACCATCGCCGTCAGTTCGCTGGTTTGAACGGCTCGCACCGAAGCTGAATTCACCAGGTCATAACAAACAAAATCCAATTCCCGTCCCAAAGCGGGCAAACCGCCCAGGCTGGTGATGCTGGAGGTCACGTCGACCTCGTCATAATCTTGCTCGAACGCTGCGACGACGGTGTCGAGAACTTCGTCTGGATCCGGCCGTGCTTCCAGCAACATCAACGTCCAGAACGATGTGCCATCGCTTTGCAGCGAGATCGTCGTTTCGCCCTCATCGGACTGCTCGGTGATCGCCCATGACGCTGGAAAACGAAAGCGGACACCGTGCTTTCCGTATCCGGATGTCGCTGCATGAACATGCCGCGGAACGCAGTTTCCATCTGCGTCATGATCGTGGTCGTGATCATGATGATGTGCGTGAGAATGATTATGCAGGTCCATCAGACACCTCGTTCTGCTTGAGCCATGTTGCCGGAAATCAACATCGCGAACAGTCTCGCGATTGCTGCCGGCCCATATCTGATTTTAACCAATCGGAGCGGCAGTTGCAGGCAACGGGCAATCGACTGGTAAGGACGTGGCAACGCATGAATTGATGAAGATATCAAGATTGAGTCGTTGTTGACTTTTGGCGTCGCGAATGAGGCGAAAGAGCAACGAAGATTCGGCAATTTAGCGAAACTTGTCCGGTTCAATAGACACTGCGGACAGATGATTGTCTGCGGACTTTACCGGCTGTAGTTGGGCAAGTCTGACGATTGCTGTGGTTTCTCGGATTTCAAAGAATTGACTCACGCGTCCGCTTGTCTGGCAGTTTATCATTAGTGGCGATCGACAGTGTGATGAGGAATGCGCGGGTCACGTTCGGTTAGCACATCGCAGCGCAGATTCGAATCGATCTTCGATTGCTGATTGGTCCTGAAGTGCATTACGTGACATCCGGCGAAGGCTGAATATCAGCAACCGTTGGATGCAGGATGATGGAAAAGACGCGCGAAAGGTTGTCAATAATCGGAACACCCAGCGCGCCGCAGATAGATGCCGCGTGACCGCGGTAGTACAGTTTACTTTGGGGGGACTTTACGATGAAGAAGGCGATGGTCAGTGCATTCGCCGCACTGTTGCTCGCGACCGCCGCATCACCGGGAGCCGTACTTGCCGGGAGTTATTGCGGAGCAGCCAGTTACCGGTGTTGTCCGACGACCGCGTGCCAACCTTGCTGTTACACGGCCTGTCGCGTCGAGCGGCAAGTGTGCCAGCGCACGGTGTATGACACCGTGCAAGAGCCGCAGCAGTACACAGTCAGCCGGACGGTGTATGAAACGGCCTACGAAGACGTGCAAGAAACTTGCCACCGCACGGTCAGCGAAGTCGCGTATCGCGAACAGCAGTACCAAGTCGCGCGCCAGGTCTATGAAACGGCCGACCGTGAAGAACGATACACGGTGATGCGCCCCGTCTCCGAAACACTGTATCGCGATCAGACCTACACGACTCAGCGACTCGTCTGGGACGACTCGACTCGTGAAGTACGCCGTTGTGTTCAACGTCCGGTGACCGAGACGCTGGAGCGTGAATGTCGTCAGGTTGTCATGCGACAGCAAACTGAAGTCATCAACCAGGAACGCTGCTACACTGTGATGCAGCCCGTCACAACCTATCGCACTGTCCAGCAGGACTGCGGTTACTGGGGTCAACAGCAAGTCTATCATCCCGGCCCTTGCTGCCCTCGACTGGTTCCCGGCCCATGCGGTTGCCCGCAGATTTGCATGACGCAAATGCCCGGCTTCTGTACGACTCGTCGCGTCTGGTGTCCGAACGTCGTTTGTCGCCAGATTCCCTGTACGACCTATCAACCACAAGTCTGTCGCCAGACGGTGCCTGTCACGGTCTGTCGCATGGTCCCCGAGACCGTTGTGACAAAGGTTCCTTACCAGGTTTGTCGCATGGTGTCGCAAGAATTGGTCGAACATGTTCCCGTACGAACCTGCCGAACCGTCTGCGAAACGCATGTGCAAAAGATTCCTTACCAGGTCTGCCGCATGGTCTCTGAAGAGTGCACTCGCCGAGTGCCACATCAGACTTGTAAGACGATCATGGAAACGAAAACCTGCCGGATTCCATACACGGTTTGCCGTCAGGAACCGTTCACCGTGACGAAACGCGTGGCTCATTGTGTGCCGCGTGAGATCCAGCAGACCTGCACTCGCATGGTCAGCAAGTGTGTGCCACGCGTCGAATCGTACGAAGTCTGCCGACTGGTGCCGCAAACCATTTGCCCTGCCACTTGTGACTCATGTGCCACCGGTGGCTGTGCGTCAGGTAACTGCGGCGTGCCGCAGACAGGTCCGGTCAATATGCAACCGGTCCCAACACCTGCTGCCGATCCGGCCTCTGGCCCAATTTCGAATTCACGCTTCAGCCGACGACGCTTGAGCATCTGATTCGACTAGTTGCTGGTTTCAACATCGAACGGAACGGGACGCAAGCTGTCAGCTCGCGTCCCGTTCGTCATTTTGACACGTTCTTTCATCAATCAGTATCGATCACGGATTCAGCCGGAACACGATGCGAAGGAATGCATCTACGAAGCGAAATGATCCGAGAAACTCATCCTCGTTATGTCCCATGCTCTGGCCTCCGCCACGATTTTACCGGACACCCGGATAGACCGGTTCAATCTTTTGACGCGACGGCTGGCACAAATAGACCTGTCGATCAGGAAAGTTGCGCACGATTGCATCAAGGTCATTGATGCCTGGACGGAAGCGACCTCGAAGAATCGGAGCGTTCCAGCCAGGTGCGTTCACCACATAGTCAACATGTTGATCATTGGGATCGAATTCGATCAGGACCAAGGCCGGTCGCTTGGTGACGCTGCTGTCCAGCCATCGATCGAACTCGGCATATTGGCGCCGTGGATGTCGAATCGATCCGACCCCCGTGTAAACTCGGCCGGCCTTGGTCGTGATCGACGACAATGCCGCGTGAGGCAGGTAGTCGGCTGCCATCGAGATCAGCAGTAGCAAGGTCCACCAGCTCGACATCAGCCAGCGACCAGCCGTCCGCCAATCACGACACAATTGATCTGTGGCCAGCCCGAGCACCAGACACCACAGTGGTGCCGTCTCGAAGACATAGTGCCAGCCCATGATCCCCGTGTACCAGTACGGAACATGGATCGCGTGCAAGGAAACGATTGCCAGAACGACACCGATTCCTCGGAGATCGGTCCGATGAAAGACGCCCAGAATCACGATCAAACTCATCAGCAGCGGCAGCACATCGAACGTCCACAGCCAACTTGAAATCAGCCGATCACGTACGTTTGTCGCGGCCAGCTCGGGGGTCAGGTTGACAGCCCAGCGATCGTAGGCGTCAATGACCTTGGGTCCTTTCTTCAAGTCGCCACGATTCCCGTTGTTGAACCCATAGACATGCCGAGGCGTGTAGGTCTCCGTGTAAAGCTGATAAGGAGATGTCGTCCACGATCCGGTGACGTCACGGTTATAGGCCAACATCACGGACCAACCGGCCATGATTGGCAGGCCCATGGCGAGGAAAACGGCAAATCTCCGCGACCATCGGACAGACTGCCCTTCGTCGCGCGCCATGAGCATCCAGCACAAAAATGCGATTCCGAATGGCAGACCGAATCCCGCGGCGGTCGCCGGGCGACAAAGCATCGCGAAACTCAGTCCGAGCCCCGAAATTAAGGCATGCCAAACGGACCGTGAGCGTTGCCACTTCACGAACGCCCACATGAACAGAGTCAGCGAGACTAACGTCGGCTGATGTGCCAGCATCAGATTTCCGAACAGGGCAACCCCCGGCGAGAGGGCGAACGTCAAGCCGCTGACCAGTGCCACTCGCAACCGCCCCAGTTCGTAACCGGTCCAGAAAACGAAGATCGATGACAGGGCACTGGCAAACCATTGAGCCCAGTACGGGTGGCGTATCGCTACAGAAGGAGCGAACCAGAGGGCTGTGCCGGGATAGTAACGACTTGCCATCCGGCCTTCGTTCAGCACATGCATCTGGTCGAAAAGTTCGGGATGCGAAGGATGGCCTGGCAGCGAAAAGGCTCCCGATAACACCAGCCTCGTTTCAAACAGATAGCTGTATTCGTCGTGATATGCGGGTGGTAGTTCAACCATGTCATGACCCACCCAGGCGCACGTACACCACGAGGTCTGGCCGACGGCGATCGCCAGAAACCACGGCACGACGTGACGAGACGGGGCATTCGAGTTTGATGTCGCTGGCAGCGAACGTCGCCTTTCGAGCATCCACACGACGGGCGCGATGATCATCCACAAGAACTGAACTGTGGCCACCGCGGGGTCCCACTCGGCGATCAGGTTGACCATCCCGGCGATGCACGCCAACAGTCCGATCAACCATGCCAGGATCTGGACGGGAAGCGGGACGCGAGGAAAGCCTGTCGGACCGGATGGGACGGATGACATCGCAACTGTCAAATTCGAAACAGCGTGTTGACGATCAGATTAGAGTAGAGCTGAAAACTGAGTCTCGCGGCTGGAATTGATTCTCGCAAGCGGAATCGCACTGTTTCGTGATTCCGTCTGTCATCGGTCGTCGAAGGACATCACTGACGGGCGATCCGCTTCAGAATCTCGACACCGCGTTGCAGCATGTTGTCTTCGGCGGCAAAACTGACACGGAAATGCGTGTCCTGCTGGCTGAATACATTGCCCGGGATGATCAGCAAGCCCTGGGAAATCGCCTTGGCCACAAACTCGGAAGCAGTTCCATAGGGCGATTTGATAAACAAATAGAACGCTCCATTCGCTCCACGGATGTCGTACAATCCACCCAGTTCGTCGAGCAGATACTGGCGCTTCTTCGCATAATCGGCGACACGGCCAGAGACGTCGCAATCCAGCGCGGCGATCCCCGCCCATTGAACGGGTTGCGGAGCGCAAACAAACGTAAACTGCTGCAGCTTGATCATCTGCTGGATGATGTGAGCGGGACCGTGAGCGAACCCGAGACGCAGGCCGGTCATCGAGTGTGATTTGCTGAATCCGTCGATCACCAGCGTCTGATCGTTCCACGTGGCGGGAGTGTGAAATGGTGTCCCGTAGGAAAACACACGATAGATTTCATCGCTGATCAGGCAGACATTCTTTTCTGCTGCTAGATTGGCGAGATCCTTCAGTTCTGTTTCGGTCGCCACGTAACCGGTGGGATTACAAGGGCTGTTACAGAGGATCGCCTTGGTGCGTGGCGTGATCGCTTCGCGGACTTTGTCGACGTCGATCCGAAAATCGGGATAGGTGTTGATCAACCGACAAGTGCCACCGGCCAGCGTCACCAGATGTTTGTACATCACGAAGTACGGATCGAAGACGATGACCTCGTCTCCTGGATTGACCAACACCGACAGCGCGAGCATCAAGCCGCCACTGGTCCCACTGGTCACGAATGTTTGACGATCTTCGTGACTGAGGTCAGCTTTGACTCTGGCCTGCAACGCATCGCGCAGCGGGGCGATCCCCTGCGTGACAGAATAGACGTTCTTGCCGCCTTCTACGGCCGAAATCAATGCGCGTTTGACCGGTTCTGGCGTATCGAAGTGAGGTTGCCCGATGCTCAGATTCACCGGATCCTTCATGTTCGCGGCCAGATCGAACACTTTGCGAATGCCTGACGCATCGATCTTTTGCATCCGGTCAGCAATCCAGGATTCACTCATGGTTGTCATATCTAGGTGAAGTGTGTCGAGAACAATTGCCGCGCCGCGATTGTTGACGCTGCGGATCGCCGAAACTGTTCGTCAAGAATAGCTGACCGGTAGACCTCTTCGAAGAGCTTCCTGGAGAAACCGCTGCGATTTCAAATCGCGGTGCTAATTCCAGGCTAACGGTTTCAGCCACGCCGATTTCAACTCAGCACAAGCGACATCGATCAGGGCTGGCAGTCCTTCGGCCGAGATTCTGACTTGACCCTCTGAGATAACACGACCGACGCGCGTCACAGGCAACCCCGCCAACTTCGCTTCGAAGGCACTTGCCTTGTCTGGTTCGACTTCGACCAGGAACCGCGTGGTGCTTTCCGAGAACAACAACACGTTCGGGTCAGTCACTCTGGCTTTGATCGACAAATCGGTCAAATCCAGATCGACACCAAACCCGCCTGCAAATGCCATCTCTGCTGCACAGGTCGCCAAACCACCTTCGCTCAGATCGTGACAACTGCGGATCAGCCCGCTTGAAATCGCCCAGTGAACGCCCAGGAAGATTTGTGGTGCCAGTTTGAGGTCGACTCGAGGTACTCGGCCGCCGCTAAGACCATTGACGAGGGCGAAATGGCTGCCACCCATTTCGTCGTGGGTGGTTCCGATCTGGTACAGCAGATTCCCCGGTTGCTTCAGATCCATCGTGACGCATTGTCCGACATCTGCGATCTGACCGATTGCACTGATCAGCAGCGAGGAAGGAATTGCAACAGTTTTCTTTTCTCCCGTACCCTGGTCGACGTACGAGAATTCGTTGTTCAGGCTGTCTTTGCCACTGATGAATGGCGTGCGAAAAGCGATCGCTGTGTCCTTGCAGCCCAATGCGGCGCGGACCAAGGCGCCCAGTCGTTCCGGCCGCTCGGTGTTTCCCCAGCAGAAGTTGTCCAGGATTGCGATGCGGTTGGGATCGGCGCCGACGGCAACACAATTCCGAACGGCTTCGTCAATGGCTGCTGCGGCCATCCAATAGGGATCGAAATCGCCGAAATACGGGTTCATGCCATTCGACACGACCACACCACGACAAGAGGTCAAGTCAGGCCGCACGACCGAGGCATCTGACGGACCATCACACGCCAGACCCACGAGCGGCTTCACGACGGAACCAGCTTGAACCTCGTGATCATACTGGCGAATCACCCATTCTTTACTGCAAACGTTTAGCGAACCAAGGATCTTGTTCAGGCTGTCGTTGAACCGCGCAGTCGACGACGACGACGGGGAGTTGACGCCCGACAGTTCAGACTCAGGTTGAGGCTGAAACACCGCTTCTCGCACGACAGCAGGGCGGCCTTCGTGCAGAAAACTCATCGCAACGTCGCCCACAGTTTGTCCGTGATAGGTCAGCTTCAACCGACCTTCGTTGCCGAATTGGCCGATGGCCGACGCTTCCACCCCTTCCGCTGCGCACAAGTCGCGGAAGTCATCCCAGTGATTTGGGGGGACCGCCAGCACCATGCGTTCTTGCGCTTCACTGATCCAGATTTCCGTGTACGAAAGGCCTGCATATTTAAGTGGACATTTCTCCAACCAGACAACAGCGCCGATCTCTTCACCCATTTCGCCTACGGCAGAACTGAAGCCGCCGGCACCACAATCGGTGATGGCATGGTACAAGTCGCGATCACGGGCTTGCAGGACCACGTCGGCAACCATCTTTTCGACGACGGCATTCCCGATCTGGACCGCTCCGCCTGACACCGTTTCGCTCTCTTCCGTCAGTTCGGCAGACGAGAAGGTGGCTCCGTGAATTCCATCTCGGCCGGTACGTCCTCCGACGGCGACAATCAGATCGCCTGCATGGACTTCCTTATTCACTTTGTCGACCGGAATCATGGCCGCTGTGCCGCAGTAAATCAGCGGATTGCCGAGATACCGCTCGTCGAAGAACAGCGCTCCGTTGATCGTGGGAATCCCCATCCGGTTTCCATAGTCACGGACGCCCGACACCACGCCCTTCATCACCTGCTTCGGATGCAGCACTCCAGGTGGTAGCGAATCAACAGGTATCTCGGGTGGCGCGAAACAGAAGACGTCTGTATTGAAGATCGGCTTGGCACCCAACCCAGTTCCCAGGGGGTCACGAATGACACCGCCAATACCGGTGTTCGCACCACCATAAGGTTCGATGGCTGAGGGATGATTATGGGTCTCAACTTTGAAGCAGACGTGCTGCTTGTCGTCGAACTTCACCACGCCCGCGTTGTCTTTAAACACACTGACGCACCAGTCGTCGGCCCCCAGTTGTTTCCGGATTTCGACCGTCGCACCGAAGACCGTTTCCTTGAGCATATTCTCGAAGACGCGTTCGCCGTTCTCGTCGCAGTAGCGGATACGTCCCTTGAGCGTCTTGTGCGAACAATGCTCGCTCCAGGTTTGAGCGACCGTTTCCAGTTCGATGTCGGTCGGATCGCGTTGCTGCTCGACCCAATGCAACCGGATCGTCCGCATCTCAGCGAGGCTCAAATACAGTTGCCCGTGCTTGCTGAGATGCATCAGGGCGTCGTCGTTCATCTCGCGAATCGGCACGGTGCGAAGTTGAAACTTGTAATCGGAACCAGCGCCGATCTTGTCCATCTTCAATTGTCCGGCGATGACGCGTTCGACGGCATCGTTCGCCAGGACTCGTTTTGCAAGTCGATCAAGTTCTGTGGGTGAAACGTCGGTGGCGAACCAGTACTTGCGAGTCGTCGCGACCGCATCGACGGAGAATCCAAGATCGATCAATGCCTTGTGAGTACTCGACGCGACATTGTCCGTGACGCCGGGCTTGTAGAGTACATTCAGCAGCGGCTCGTTCGATCCATTAGCAGTGGACGATGCGGTCGTAGAGGAAACGCAGACGACGCGGAAGTTTTCAGCGACCGGATCAACGAGCAAAGCCTTTGCCGCTTGCTGCACATCCGATTCCGTCAGAGCTCCGCCTTGCAGCAGGAACGAGTGGGCACTTCGCACCGAACGAATCGATGCCGCGCCGAGTGCGCGTGCTTCCTGAACTATTCGCTGGCCTTCGCGATCGATCTCCTTCGCACCCGGACGAATTTCGACTTCCCACAGCATGTCAGACTCGTTTCCCGTCAATGAAAAGAAGCCCCGTCATCAGAGGAATTCGACGGGCGGACCGAAATGATATGGGGCTGAACTGATGTTCGAAAGTGTCGCTACGGCTGACACGAACGAAAATGTTTTCATTCGGTCGTTTGAAACGCAATCGATCGACAACGAACCGCGACATTTCCGAGATTTCGATCGGAATTGCCAAACCTTGGTTCCCGTCAATCCAAGGATTTACGCGATGATTGTCCGTTGCTCAAGAGCTGCCGGACCACCGTCGAATCGCGATTGATCAACGCTTCGCGATACATGGCGAGTCGCTGTTGAACGAGTTCGATTCCGGCAGAGATTTGATCGGCGTTGTTCATCAGAATCGCCGTCCACAGGTCGGGATCTCCGGCAGCGATTCGCGTCGTATCTCGAAAGCCGGTTCCGGTCAGCGTTCGATTTTCGTCCGACAAAGTCGTGGCGAGTGCCGCGGCGACAACGTGCGGCAAATGGCTGGTCATCGCCAGCGCCTGATCATGCGCAGCCGGCGACATCTGCACCGTTCGCATTCCAATAGATTCCCAGAATCGCGTTAACCGTTCAACGTGTGGCTTTGGCGAAGATGCCAGCGGCGTGAGGACACACGTGCGCCCGTCAAACAAGTCAGCGTCAGCCGCTTCGAATCCCTGCCGATGTGAACCCGCGATCGGATGTGAACCAATGAACGAGGGAACGTCTGCGAGATCCTCACAGATCGGCGATTTGACACTGCCGACGTCGGTCAAGAGCGGCAGGCTACAACCGTTGCCATGCTGAGATGATGTTGCGAGCGACTGACGAATATCCGCCACCAGCGAGTCAACCGGCGTGCAAAAGACGATCAAGTCGGCTCGATCGACAACGTTGCGAACATCTGTGGCGGCTTCGTCAACCAAACCAGCCGACCGAGCCGCCTGGATCCGCGCCATGTTTCGACCCACGCCGATAATCTGCGTGGCCAATTTGCGCTGTTTGAGTGCGGCGGCGAGTGATCCGCCAATCAATCCGACACCGACGATGACGACGGTTTTTACCTGCGACGTTGAATTCGATTGCTCGCTCATGTCTCAGGAATTGTATCGGCGCGGATACCGAGACAGAAATCATCGACTCGATAAATCAGCATGACGCTTGAAGGGTGTCTTAAGCTGTCTGGTGTGCGTCTTCGCTCGCCAGTGTCTTCCCCAACTTTCGAATTGAACCGCGACGGATGCCTAAGCCGCTTCAGCCGGGGCTGGCTCGCGCGTTGTCGGGATGCGATCGTCGACATCATAAGCCAGACGACAGAATCGCAACGTCTTGATGGCCCACCAGGTCGGGTCCAATTCCCACCACTTATGTCCGGCGGGAGCCACGTGTGGATGCGCGTGGTGATTGTTGTGCCACCCTTCGCCATACGCCCAGATCGCGACCCACCACAGATTGCGGCTTTCGTCGCGTGCATCGTAATTGCGGTAGCCCCAGATATGAGTGGCTGAATTCACGAACCAGGTTCCGTGATAGACCAGCACCATTCGCATGCACAGGCCCCACAACAGCATGGGCATGCCACCAATCGCCCACAGTGCCGCGCCTGATGCGAGGATCCACAGGAAGTAGGTCTTTTCGAAGAACTGCAACATCGGATCGGCAACCAGATCCGGCGTGTACTTGTTGAACAGAGCCTGGCGATCGGATTCTTTGTGACGGACGAACAACCAATTCAAATGTGACCAGATGGCCGTGATCAACGGTGAATGCGGATCGCCTTCCTGGTCTGAACGTTGATGATGCAAACGGTGAGTCGCGGCCCAAACCAGTGGCGAACCTTCACCCGACAACGAACCAGCCAGCAGAGTAACGAATCGAACTGGCGAGACCAGTTTGAGCGATTTGTGAGACAGAAAGCGATGGTAACCCAGGCAAATCCCAATGCTGGCGGTGAACCAGTGCATCACGAAACAGACCGCGACGGCTTGCCAACTGAAAAAGAACGGAGCGGCCAATGCGCCCGCGTGCATCAGTACCATCCAACCTAAGACAACCCAATCGATATTGTCCAGACGCAGACGATCGGGCAACCACGGTGCCCAAACTGCGGCTTTCGCCTGCTCCACCTGTGATCGCCCGGTTAGTTCTGATTGCCCAGTTGGTGGAGTGGCAATCGGCGAATGGTGATGACGATGATTACCGTGCAAAGCCCGTTTTGGGGACGCTGTTGACATAGAGTGGTTTCCACAAGTTCCTGATTTGTTCAGTTCGCGAGCGAATCCATTCGCTTCAGTGACCAAACCAAATTTTCGCCAAGGCCTGATCATGTGCAGGAACTGTATACGAAGATCGGAAATCGTGTGTCAGACGTCCGTCATGCGTCTGTCAAACTTCTGTCAAACCAGAAACGGGACTCTCCGAACCCTAAGAAGACGTGAAACTGTTCCGGTAGAACGGTTTAGACGGTTTGTACGTTCACCGCCGGAAATTCGTTGCAAAACTCTGTTCCATCGCAAAACACCCAAGCTTCGTCCCCAGGTCACCTTTATAATCGAGCCGATTTCACTGCAAAAGCTCGTCTTTTGGCCTGTTTTTCATGGGAAAACCATCGCTTACGAGTTTTCAGCCAGATCTGACCTGAGAGATCGAATTGAACGTTTTTGTCCGATTCGATCCTGTGTGTTGCACGAGATCAACGGCTGGATGCTGCAACTTGTGACTCGCGCTGGTTTCGGGACCTGCGTCATCGGATTCAAGTAAACAACATCAAGTAAACAACTGTGCAGAATTGAACGCAACGGACGGGTGGTGGCGTCCCGATCAGCGGGTCGGGATTGTCGATTCCAGCAGATTTCAATCGAGATAGGCACACATAAGAGGGATTTGAAAAAATGGGGATGCTCGACCTTTTTCGTGAATGGCAACGCGCTCGTAATGGCAAGTTTCACGCACGTCGACGCGCTAGTTTGATGAGGGTCGAAGAGCTGGAAATTCGCCGCGTTCTATCACCCGTCCTGATGGGTTCAACCCTGGAAGTTGACGGAACGGCGGCCCCCAACGTCATCGCTGTCACTCAAGACGTGACTGGCGTGACGGTCACAATCGACGGCACGACGACTTCTTATGGCCCTGGTACCCCGATTGATACGATCAACGTGTTGGCGGGCGGCGGTGACGATCAAATCACGATCAACGGCATCTTCAACTCGACTGTCCTGTCTGTCGATGGCGGGTCTGGTACCAACTCCCTGATTTCGCCCGCTCAAGCCAATCTATGGGCGGTGACGGGTCCTAACTCGGGTACGTTGAACGGAAACGCGTTTTCCAACGTTCAAAACCTGGTTGGCGGCGGCTTTACCGACACATTCCAATTCGCCAGTGCCGGGTTCGTGAGTGGTTATGTCGACGGCGGCAGCGGGATCAACATCCTGGATTATTCCCCACGAGCGACGGGCGCCATCGTCAACTTGCAGACGTCAAAGGCGACGGCCGTTGGCGGATTGTTCATGAACATCACCGATTTCCACGGCAGCGGAGACAACGGTGACCTATTGATCGGGGCCAATGCGGCCAACACATGGACCATTAGCAGCGGTGACACGGGCGACATCAATAGCTTGTTCTTCTTCACTGGAGTTGAGAACCTGACCGGTGGGACTTCGAGCGATTCGTTCGTATTCGGTCCAGCCGGATTCGTCCAAGGAACAGTGACCGGTGGCGCCGGTGCGAATACTCTGGATTATTCGACCCGATCGAATGGCATCGTTGCCAATCTGCAGGCGAATGCTTCGACAGCAATCGGCGCTGGATTCAACCAGATCGGTCTGATCATCGGCAGTACCAGTGGCAGCGACATGCTGATTGGGATCAACGACACGAACAACTGGATCATTACCGGCGCCAACGCAGGTACGGCGAACAGCGTGCTGACATCGATAAGTTTCCAGGGAATCGAAAACCTGGTCGGCGGAACTGTCAGCGATCGCTTCAAATTCTCGACCGGCGCTTTCGTCTCGGGAACGTTGAGCGGCGGCGGCGGTAACAACACGCTGGACTACTCCCCTCGGTCCGATGCGATTCAGGTCAATCTGCAAACAAGCACCGCAACGGCCATCGGGGGCGGTTACATTTCGATCCAGAACCTGGTCGGCAGCAGCAATACGGCCGATAAGTTGATCGGGACGAACGCGACCACGAATTGGAACATCACCGCTGGCAACACGGGAAACGTCAACGGCTCGTTCTTCTTCAGTTCGGTCGAGAACTTGCAAGGTGGCAAATTGAACGACTCGTTTGTATTTGGTCCCACCGGATTCATTTCGGGCCAGGCGGATGGAGATCTGGGCACGAACACGATTGATTACTCGCAGCGCAAAGTTGCGGTCGTCGTGAACCTGCAGAATCAATCTGCAACTGCGATCGGCGGCGGGTTCGTGAATGTGTCGAACCTGATCGGCATTACGAAACCTGCTCCAGGACTGACCATCGATCCTGATACGTTGATCGGGGCCAATGGACCGAACACCTGGAACATCACGGGCGCCGATTCCGGCAACGTGAACAACAGCTTCACGTTCAAGGAAATCGAGAATGTGACCGGCGGCAGTGGTGTCGACATGTTCAAGGTGACGCAAGGTGGAACGATCTCGGGCACCGTTAACGGAGGTGCGATTCCAGCGGGAGCTGCTGCCGGCGGAGATTGGCTCGATTATTCCGCGATCACGACGGTCGTCACCGCGAATCTCGGCACGGGCATCGCTGACGATTTCGGCAAGGTTGTAAACGTGCAGAACATCCACGGCGGCACGTTTGTGAATACGCTGACCGGCAGTTCCATCGGAAACATTCTGGTGGGCGGAGCCGGGAATGACACCCTCCTCGCGGGCAGCGGTCGTAGCCTGGTGATTGGTGGTGCCGGAAGCGACACGGTCTCGGGCGGTGCGGGCCAGGACATCGTGATCGCCGGATTCACCGATTTCGATAACAACTTTGCCGGGTTGTCGTCGATTCTGGCCGAATGGCAATCCGCCAATTCGTTCGATGTTCGCGTCAATCACCTGCGGAACGGTGGTGGACTGAACAAGACCAACGTTCTGGTTGCGGATCAGACTGTTCACAATGATTCGTCGACCGATGCCATTTTTGGTGGCTCAGGCGGGCCGAATTGGTTGTGGGGTTCACCGGCCGAATTCAAGGACAAGACGGCATCGGACATCAGTGACACGCCGATCAACAACGCACCATCGTTGTCCGGTTCCAGCAACACGATCTACAACATTGGTGGTCCGGCCATCCCGGTCAATCCAAATATCGTGATCACGGATATTGACAGTCTGACCATGACCTCGGCGACGGTGCGACTGACACAGAATTTCGCCGGAAACCAGGACAACCTGGGCTTCATCGGATCGGCGGCAACTGGCAATATCGTCGGCAGCTATAACGCGGCAACAGGGACATTGACTTTGACCTCGGCAGGAGCCACGGCCACGCAGGCGCAATTCCAGGCTGCGTTGCAAGCGGTCACCTACTCGGATGCCTTGCAAGCTCCATCGACGTTGCCACGAACCGTAGTCTTCCAGGTGTTCGACGGTATTTCGTACAGCAATCCGCTGAGCACAACAGTCGCCTTGAACTTCTCACCGACGTTGTCAGGAAGTTCAACGATCTCTTACACGGGCGGTCAGGCACCGACCGTCGTCAACGCCTCGATCGTCGTCAACGACGTCGACAACGTGACGCTGGCTTCGGCCACAGTTCGAGTCGCCTCAAATTATGTGAATGGCGACGACTTCCTGACCTTTACCGGGAATGCGACGACCGGCAACATCACAAGTACTTTCAACTTTACGACAGGGACTTTGACACTGACCTCGGCAGGCGCATCAGCAACGATCGCTCAGTTCCAGAATGCACTGCGATTGGTGAAGTACGAGAACTTCAATTTCACGCCGCTGGTCTTCCCGCATTCGATCGCGTTCAACGTCTCGGATGGAACAGGTACGAGCAATACGGTGACAAGCACGGTCAACATCCTGCCTCCAAGCAACTAATAATCCCGGGCGACAAGAGTCGGCTTGAGGGCACTCGCCTGACTGGACATGGGACCGATGACAGCCTATCGCGGCTTGGCAGCACGCCAGGCCGCGATCGCGTCTTTGTTAGCCGCAACATCGTGGACTCGCAACAGATCGACACCCTGCTGAGCCAATGCGACGGAAACGCCAATCGTTCCGAACAGCCGTTCGTCCATCGGCCGGCCCACCACCTTTTGCAAGAACCGCTTGCGCGAATGTCCGATCAACACCGGACGATCCAGTTGTTGAAACCGCGCAATGTTCGCGAGGATATCGAGGTTGTGTTGGGCAGTCTTGCCGAATCCGATACCCGGATCAATCGCCACGCGGTCCAGCGACAGTCCTCGTTTCTGCAGGTCTGCGAGTTGCTGCTCGAAGTGGCGACACAGGTCATCGACCACGTTGTCATAACGGGGCGCGTCCTGCATTGTTTGCGGCGTCCCCTGCATGTGCATCGTAATCACCCCGCAGGCGTGGCTCAGGCACACATCCAGCATCAGTGGATCGCCCTGCAAACCCGAGATGTCGTTCACGATCTTCGCCCCGGCCGCCAACGCTTGTTTTGCGACTTCAGCCTTTGAAGTATCAATCGAGATCGGAACGGTGGTAGCGCCGGCAAGTCGTTCGATGACGGGAATCACACGTCGAAGTTCTTCATCCAGTTCCACTGGAGTCGAACCGGGACGTGTCGATTCACCACCAATATCGATGATGTCTGCGCCTTCTGCGGTCATTGCCAGCCCACGCTCGACAGCGATGTCGGACGACAGAAATTGACCGCCATCCGAAAAGCTGTCCGGCGTGACATTCAGGATCCCCATGATCAAAGGAACAGCACTGGGTTGATAGTTGAACCCGAGGAAACTCCAGGCACGTGGTGTGTGATGAGGCATATCGCGGGGTGATCACTGGCTTGAGCGGTTGTTCTGTTGAATGTGTCTCGCCATCAGGCTCGACCTGACTTCCAGTTATCCCACGGCAACAACTGCCGATTCAAGGAACCGCTTCTGACCCAGCAACGATTCGTGGCTTGAAGATAGGAAAAGTGCTGTTGACTTTTCCGGATTTTCCGAAGGAACTGATTTCTCCGACGTTGCGGGCCGATAACTAATGCTGCTGGGAAAAAAAGACCCGCCGTCGGGCTCAACTCAACTTCCCAATGACCAACATCCGTCTGGAAATCGCCCGAAAGGTGGGTCGGCTCAATCGGGCAGGGAACACTTTCAATTGCCAAGGAGGGAATAATGCCTGTTTTGAAGCTCGTTCGAAGCGCTGCGATCGTGCTGGCCACGATGGGACTGGTCGTTCCAATGCCATCCGTTCAAGCGGCAGAATCAAGCCGCCCGATGACACGTCAAGCCACGGCCACCATCGCCGCTGACGTTTCGAAACTCCAGGACGGAACGTTCGCGGGTCGCGTCGTCGATCACAGCGGGACTGTCCTGAAAGATCAAGAAGTGGTCGTTCGCCAGGGTATGAAAGAAGTTGCCCGCGGACGGACCGACAAAGAAGGGATGTTCTCGATCAAGGACCTGAAACCGGGTGCCTACCAGGTCAGTGCTGGTCGCACGGAAGGTCTTTTCCGCGTGTGGAATGACCAGGCGGCGCCTCCATCAGCTCGCAAGAACGCTCTGATTGTCCTCGGACACAATGGCGCTCGCGGCCAGTACGCGAGTGTTGACGAATATGGTCCCGGTGGCTGGGGTGGGTTCCGCAGCCTCGATCCCACCATCCTGTTGTTGACCGCAGGTGTCATTGCGGCCGTCGTGATCAGCGCGATCTCGCTGGAACGCATCAACGACGTCAACAACAAACTGCCAAACTCACCCTGAGTATCCTCGGCAAACGACCGAAATATCGAGTCTGCAAACAGGCCGAGCACATTTGTGTGCTCGGCCTGTTTTGTTTTTGCCGGTGGGGCCGGTATCGATCACTGCCGGTGAAACTGCGGACAATGCGGTTCTTACCGTTTTAAGTCTGACGATTACAACGACTTTGCTGTCTCGCGAAGCTTTTCAGCTGGAATTGTCATCGCTGTCCGGTTGTCCATGCGCCGCCTCAAAAATGCGCTCTATCCTTCTCGAATATCGGAATGACTCGCACGGAAGTGCAATTCGTGAAGAGTGTGCACGAAATCGGTCCTTGCTTCGATCGTCAAGACGGCACCGAATTCGGCACCGGGAACAGCGCCATGTCCGCGACATTCATCAATGATCAGAACGCCGTCTCGTCGGTCTCGCACAACCATTTCCAGTCGATTTCCAGCGCCACGTCCTCTGCAGGACAGGAATTGCGGTTGTCGATGCCATCGCATCGGCGATTTATTACGCCGGTCGTGACGATGTTGCAGGAGTTCTGCGAACGATATGGGGCGTTCGAAAAGCAGGAATTGGTCAAAATCGGCGTCGCTCTCGAGGAAGCTCTGGTGAACTCTGTCGTTCACGGAAACCTTCAAATCAACTCGTCGCTTCGAGATCAAGACGACGGATCGTTTGAAAAGATGATCGCGCTACGCCAGGAAAAGGCACCCTACCGTCAACGTCGCGTGGAGATCATTTCACGCTACTGGGTGGGTGCAGTCTCGTTCACCATTAGTGATGAAGGATCAGGTTTCGATCCCGCCGCAGTTCCCGATCCGTTGGAGGGTGAATTCGCAGCACGCCTTCACGGACGCGGCATGTTGATCATGCGCTCGTTCATGGATACTGTCGCTTACAACTCCATCGGTAACCAGGTCACGCTGACCAAACGCTGCGCAACTGTTTGATCATTTCTTCGCTTGGCAGCCTGTTGAAAAGGTACCTGACATTTTGGAGGCTCAGCCAATTAGCTTAGAAAAGCGTTGCCTGGAGAGAGTCAGACCCGGGACAGGCACCTGACCACATGAGCAATCTCAACTCCCGACCGCAACGGTAGGTGGTCAAACCCCGTTTTTGTGCAGAGCCGCCGTTGATTTATTTTTTGGCCAGGTGCTTGTCGAACCAGTCGGACATCGGGACCAGATCCTTTTCGATCTGGGGCCATCCGTGTGCTTTTCCCGGCCTGTTGATCAGTTCGGCCGGAACTCCCACCTCTTTCAGCTTGTCGACCATGATCTGCGCCTGCTGGTACGGCACCAGTTCGTCGGCATCGCCATGAATGATCAGGGTTGGTGCATCATCTTTCGTCACGTGATTGATTGGGGAAATCACCTTTCCCAATTCGATGATTTTCTGTTCATCGGTGATCTGAACGAACGATTGGGTCTTCTTGTCCAAAGTGTGAAAATCAAATGGAGCATGATAGTTGACCAGAATACCGCGACCGATCGCATCCTGCCCGGGTTTGCCGTAGTTCAGGAAATCGGTCGGTGGGAAGAAACACGCGACTGCTTGAACGCGGCTTGACTGACGCTCGACGGGATCCTTCGCCGCAGGATCCCCCAGCGTTCCCGCCGTACCCTGCATCAATGACAGATGTCCCCCAGCCGAGGCGCCGGAGATCCCGATGCGTTCAGGATCGATGTGGTACTTGTCAGCATTGTGACGGATGAACCGCAGCGCGCGATGCATGTCCTCGAGTACTTCCGGAATCGTAAACTTCGGCTGACTGCCATGCACGACGGCGAACACTGTGTAGCCACGTTTCAAATACTCAGCATAGAACCCCGCGTTGACTGCTTCGTGGGCAGAGAACCAACCGCCACTTACAACGAACACGATCGCGGCGCCGTTCTGCTGAGCGGGGGTGAACACGTCGAGGGTGAGGGCCGTGCCGTACTTGCGGCCATAAATGACATCTTCCGTCCGAGTGAAACCCGGATCAGCAGCGCTGGCAACGGCGGGAAGCAAGAGACTCAACAGACACAGACCGAGAACAAACCGACGCATCTTTCACGGCTCCGTAAACAGAGATGACAATCGTTGAGTACCCGTCCGTCTTGGATCGGGAACTGCCGATGATAGCCTATGCGGAAGGTTGATCGTTTCGCAAACAAGTCATGGCGTTTGCGATCTTCCGAAGGACATTAACTCCGCTAAACATCGTTTTCGATTGTTGAAACTTACTTTCTGCCCATCCGTTTGATTGGCATTGACAGAGAAAACAGCCGGAACCTAGGCTCCGCCACTTTCTGTTACGTTTGATGTAAGGCACGGCTGACACATGGATGCAGGTTGGAAATGTCTCCTCGCCTTCCATTAAAAGCACCAAATTTGCCCATTCATATCGGCGGCTCGATCGCGCTCTGGCTGATGCTGGCGACGCTTGCCTGCGCTGCGGATTCCTTTGAGGAAAATGAAGTCGCTCGACTCCAGGGTGAATTCACAATTGGCAAACAAGGACGCTTGATCCTGCTGCCAATCAAGATCTCGGGAAAACGTCACGATTTCATGCTCGACACCGGAGCTTGCCGGAGTGGCATAGACGTCAAGTTGCGTGACATCGTCGGCCGCCCCCGTGGCAGTCAATTACTGCAGACACCTGCAGGTCAAACGATGGTTGAAACCTACGATTGGCCGACCATGACGCTCGATGGTCAGCAGATAAAGACAGATCGCCCGATCGTGATGGTCGATCTGACAGAACTCCGTCGAGCCTCGGGCGCACCGGTTCACGGTATCATCGGAATGGACGTCCTGCGGAATCGCCTGGTCCAGATCGAATCGAGCCGTGGAGTATTGCGATTCCTAGATGCACTTCCCAAAGATCTCGACCGACTGGGTTCTCGCATTCCCATCGAATTCAATATTGATGGAGCGCCCTATCTCATTGGTCAACTTGCCGATGAGTCACGAGAGAAATTTCTGATCGATACCGGCGCCCACGGGAACTCGCTCAGAACGTCGGTCTTCGACCAGCAACTGGAGCAAAAGCAGCTTCGGTTGGGCAGTTCCTTTCGAAGCATGACCGTCGGTGGTGAGATCGAAGGGAATCGAGGCCGAGTCCTGAAACTCAGTATCGGGCCGTTTGAACACGAGGGTTTACGCGTCTCACGCGTCAACCTGAGTTCACTGGGACTGCGCTATTTCTCGCGATTTGATGTCACTTTTGATTTCCCTGGCCAGGCAGTTTACCTCCGCAAAGGAGAAAACTTTGCGCAATCCGAACCCAATGCGACAAGTGGGATGGCGTTGAATTGGATCGATGGCAAGGTCGTTGTGAAATCGGTTCGCGAAGACGGCCCGGCGGCAACGGCTGGTATCAAGGCGAATGATGCACTGATCGCGATCAATGGGAAATCGGCCGACGACTACGACCATTATTCGCTGCGGCAATTGCTGATCTACGAGCCCGGACGCAACGTGCGAATGCGCATCGCACGCGACGACCGACAATTTGATGTCAAATTGGTCCTCGACGAAGACTGACGCCTTAAAATCTGTTTCAATTGGCGTCGTTCCAACCGTTCGAGTCATCGAACGACAGACGATTGGTACTCGATCCAAAGAGATGAAGGCGATTTTCATGCAGCGACGCGACTATTGGAATTTCTACTCTGCGGGTCGAATCGTCTTCGGATCAGGCGTGATTCGGCGGCTGGCCCAGTTCATGCAGCCGTGGAATGCCAGGCGAGTTTTGATCGTGACGGATGCGACGCTGGTCCGCGTTGGCGTGGTTGCCGATGTGACCGCCCCGCTTCAAGCGGCGGGATTGACGGTGGACTTGTTCGATGGAGGCGAGCCTGAGCCATCCTTCGCCACGGCCGACAAAGCGCTCGCCGTTGCGAGCCGAAACAAACCCGATGCGATCATCGGTGTTGGCGGAGGCAGCAATTTGGACTTGGCCAAGATCGTCGCGAGTGTCGTCATGCATGGCGGCCACTACAAAGACTATTTTGGCTATGGCAACGTGCCGGGGCCAATTATGCCTCTGGTGTGTGTGCCCACCACCGCGGGAACCGGCAGCGAAGTCTCGCATGCCGCCGTCCTGACCGATGTCGAAAACCAGATGAAGGTCAGCTCGCTCAGTCACTATCTGCGCCCGGCGTTAGCGGTTGTCGATCCGAAGTTGACGTTGACCTGTCCTCCGAAAGCGTCGGCCGACAGTGGGATTGATGCGTTGACGCATGCGATCGAAGCCTTTACGGCCGTGTCATACGACGAATTGGACGTGCCGCCCGATGAGCCGTTCCCCTACGATGGCAAGCAACCGATTGGCGATTGCCTGGCCGAACGAGCAATCGAATTGATCGCCCAGCACCTGATGAAAGCGGTGCATGAACCTGCGAATCTGGAAGCTCGGGAAGGAATGGCATTGGCCGCGACGTTGGCGGGACTCGCATTTTCGAATAACGCCGTCGCCGTCGTTCACGCCCTCGAGTATCCCATCGGCGGCGCACTGCATTGTTCGCACGGAGCCGGCAACGGGCTGTTGCTGCCGTATGTCATGCGATTCAACCTGCCGACACGTGTTTCGGAATTCAAGCGGATCGCGCAACTGATGGGGGAAGACATCGGTGGGCTGTCCGATCAAGAAGCAGCCGAACGGGCCATCGTGGCAGTCGAACGCTTGCGAGCCGCCGTTGGCATTCCACTCCGAATTCGCGAATTGGGTGGAACTGAAGATCAGTTGCCCATATTCGCCAAGAAGTCGTTTGCAATTAAGCGACTGATGGTGCTCAACGGCCGCGCACCGACAGAAGCAGACCTGTTGGGCATTCTCCAAGCCGCGTTCTAGAGCGCATCCAAATTAAGTGTGGCGTCCCGCGAGCCTAACTTCACAGCGTCGTACCCATGTTTCAACGCGACATGTCCGTGCGACACGCGCTAATGTCAAGGAAGACAGTTCACGGAATGATTTCAGGAACAAATCGAGTCTTTCGATCGTCTTACGTCGTGGGGCTCGTGACATGACTTGAACCAATCGATCCACACTCGACTTTCCAATGATGGCGCGTCATTCGTAAGGAATTGTGCAATGAACTATCGCGTTCTCGTGGTGATGGGATTTGGGCTGGCAATTTGTTCCATCACGTTTGACAGACTTGCGGCCGCGGAACCCGAAACTCGACCGATTGTCGTCGTTCAAAACGATTCCATGACCATCAGGTGGGGGGCGACAGATCGAGACATGTTGGTTCTCGACGAACACCCGGACCTGAAGACTTTGATCATTGGCGGTGGTGAGGCTTGGGATGGCCCCGATCCCGGCAAGTTTCCGTTCGAAATCACTGACGCCGGATTCGCTCATGTTGCCAATTGCAGAAAACTGCAAACGCTCGACCTTTCGAGTTCGCACCCGCTGCGGGTGACGGATGATGGACTGAAAGTACTCAGGGAATTGAAATCCTTGCGCCATGTCAATCTGGGCATGCAACCGTTCAGCGACGCGGCAATCACTCATTTGGCGGAACTGACGACCATCGAAGAATTGTGGCTGGATGGTAACGAGAATCTTGGCGATGGAACGCTGCGCTCCATCAGCAACCTGAAGAAATTGCGAGTGTTACGATTTTATCGTGCGCCGATCACCGACGCTGGCATCGCCAGCATTCGTGGTCTGACAGAGCTGCAAGACCTTCAATTGGGACATGCCAAAATTGGTGATCGGTCACTCGAAATAATCGGAGACTTCAAAAAGCTTCGCACGCTGGATTTGCAACACACATTGGTGACGGACGCAGGTATGCCTCACTTGAGCGGGCTGAATCTGGATTGGCTTTGTCTGCATGATACGGCCGTGACTGGCAGGGGTCTGGCGGCACTCGCGAAGATGACTGAGCTAAAGTGGTTGATCCTGGACGGTACGAAAGTTGACGATGACGCGTTATTGCATCTCGCGAACCTCAAAAAGCTGGAGTACCTTTACCTGTCACGAACGCGCGTGACAGACGCGGGTGTCATGAAGCTGAAAATGCTTTCGCAACTAATATCGTTGAAGCTGGATCGTTTACCGATCACTGACAGCAGCATCCCCACGCTCTTGGCGCTAAAGAATTTGAAAACGATTGAAATGAATGGCACCGACGTCACCGCCGCCGGTTTTGCACGTCTGAGCCAGGCAGATATCGAAAGGATTAATGTCGCGCCGTGACGTCGCGCGAAACCTGACAGGGCCACGCGTTTCAGAAATCATTTCTTCCGACAAGGCTTGTCGCGGAATTTGCGAAGGCCTCGCATCGCCAACCGCGATACGTGGTGCGTGCGGAATCAGTGATGGAAAATGAGAAAGAAAAAAGGCGTCGTCCGTGTTCGACCAAAACACGGGCAACGCCTTTCGCGGGAGTGATTCCGATTGCATTGGGGCAGCTCAATTACACTTGAGCCAATCCACCATCGACGAAGAGTTCTGCACCGGTGATGTAGCTCGCGTCGTCTGAAGCCAGAAAGACGGCGGCATTGGCGATTTCAACCGCTTCGCCGACTCGGCCGAGTGGTACCAACTGAGCAAAGCCCTCTTTCGCTTCCTTGGGAACTTCGTTCAGCAACGGAGTTTCGATCGGACCGGGGCTGATGACGTTCACGCGGATCTTGCGTTCCTTGAGATCCGTCGTCCAGGTTCGTGCGAACGAGCGAACGGCGGCCTTTGTCGCGTTGTAGACGCCGAAATTCTGAAAGCCTTTGGAACCCGCCACCGATCCCGTCAGCAGAATCGCCCCACCGTTGTTCATCAGCGGAATGGCTTTTTGGACCGTGAAGGCAGCTCCGCGTACGTTGATGTTGAAGAGTTTGTCGAAGTGTTCTTCGGTCAATTCTTCGATCGACTGAAACTCACCGGTGCCGGCATTGGCGTAAACGATATCGATCTTTCCCTTTTTTGATTTGACGGTGGCATAAAGACGATCGAGATCGGCGAGTTTCGAGACGTCGCCCTGAACAGCGGTCACATTGTTGCCGATCGCTTTGACGGCTTTATCGAGCTCCTCCTGACGGCGACCGGTGATGAAGACGTAAGCGCCTTCTTCGACGAATCGCCTGGCAGTCGCCAAGCCGATTCCTGTGCTTCCGCCTGTAATGACGGCAACTTTATCGACAAGTTTCTTGGACATGATTAAATCCTGTTCTGTTGAATGAGTTTTGTTGAGACAACAATTTGCGAGAGGCGGTGCGATCAACTGCGAGTGTGCTCAGCACATGAACGTCTGCGTTTGATTGAGCGTGGTGCCACCGAACGAGTGGGATTACCGGCGGGCGCTGTCGGTCTTACACAGAATTCGAAAGTTGGCAGTTTTCGTGCCGGTTTGCCGTGAGTTCTCAACGCATTTTCAACTTTGGCCAGAAAATGCCGGCGCAACGGTAGGCACCCGTATGCCACGAGCACGAACATTTCGGCGGCCTCCGCCGATGTATCACGGATGCTGGCGAGTCGTGGCACAGATGAAACACTGAGATTCAGACGGAGTGATTCGATGGATTCCGTCGTGTGCGAGGTGAGGCGGGCACGGGCATCCACTTCTGGGAGGACGTTGTCTTGTTGACATCGTCGTTCTACCTCGCTTGCGCTAGCGCCAGCGAGGCAACACCAATGAACAGACCCGCTGTCACCAGCGGAGACAACGGGCCTGCGGCTACTGCGCGTGAACGATTTGATCAGCCAAACAGTTTGGCGACTGGCTTGCCACCATCGACGATCTTCAGAGGGCGACCGATGGGACTCATGTTCTCCTTGGTCGCATCCACGTGGAGTGATTTGCAGATCGAACTGAATAGATCGGGAACCGTGACGGGATCATGCAGGATGCCAACTCCGTCTTTGGCAGATTCCCCAATAACCTGCCCCCCCTTAATGCCACCGCCAGCAACCAGTGCATTGAAGTTGCGTGGCCAGTGATCACGTCCGGTGCGCGGGTTCACGCGCGGAGTGCGTCCAAATTCCCCCGTCCAGACGACGAGTGTCTTATCGAGTAACCCTCGCTCTTTCAAATCTGCAATCAGGGCGGCCATGGCTGGATCACAGCGTCGCGCCAGGCCTTTGACTCCATCGAACACATCCTGATGGGTGTCCCAGCCATTCATGCGAACTTCGACAAAGGTCACGCCCGCTTCAATCAGACGGCGTGCCAGCAAACAGCCTTTGCCGAATTCACTGTTGCCATACCGTTCTTTCATTTCTGCAGATTCGTTGCTCAAGTCGAACGTCTTCGTCATCGGCGACAACGCCAGCCTGGCAGATTTGTCATAGATCTTGCGATGGTTGGCAACCACGGTTTCCCCGCCCCGCGCCGCAAACTCGCCCTCAAGTTTGTCGAGCAATCCCAATCGACGAGTGAACCGCTTGTCGCCGATGATCGGAGCAACGTTCTCGGGCACGTTGCCGACACTGCCGCCCGTCACATGGAACGGCTCGTAGTCGACACCCAGGAATCCGGCTCCCATGCCCGTCTGGCCGCGATCGCCGATCGACACAACCGATGGTAATTCACGGTCCAGCGGTGCCAACTCGCGAGCGATGCAGGCCCCCAACGAAGGATGCTTGACTGATCCCGAGGGAATGTAGCCGGTATGCATCTGGTAGACCGCACGTTGATGTTCGCCCTCTTTATTGGTCATCGATCGAATGATCGCAATCTCGTTCATCTGCTTGGCGGTTTCTTCCCAGCCTTCGGCGATTTGAATCCCCGAAACGGCCGTGCTGATCGCTTTGGTCTCACCACCTTGTTCGGTGCCGGGTTTGGGATCAAACGTTTCCAATTGCGAGGGGCCACCCTGCATGAACAGCAGGATCATCGCTCGTCCTTCTTTGCGCAGTTCGTCGGCTCGCAACGACATCACGTCGCGAAAGTTCGCAGTCCCGGCGACGGCTGCGGAAACACCGTAGAGAAAGCCGCGTCGTGACAACGTCTGGCGTCCGATGGACACACTTTCATGCCATGAGAATTGGGTCATGATGATTTCCTTGTTTCAAAGACGCCGTCGCGCGGCGCCGTTGTGATGTGCCGAGGTCAGAATCAAGTCTTTTGATCAAATGGCGGCCGCTGCTCGGCTGCTACCGACGCGATATGAACTCGCTCGAATTGAGCAGCGTCCACATCAGGTCTTCGTACGCCTCCGGACGTGCCTTCACTTCGGCGATGTACTGCTGACAAATGTCTTGCTCTTTCGTGGAAGGCTCGCGAGCCAGTACCAGCAGGTACAATTGGTTCAAGGCACCGGCGTCATCCTTGTGCTCACGCAGTATGGTTCCCAGTCGAGTTTCACCTTTGGCCGCCATGCCACCGCGAAACCGGCGCGAGTTCATCATCATTAACGATTGCGGAATGTTTCCGGTCACTTCGTCTTTGGGGGTCGACGGATCGACACCGAACAACTGGTCGAACAGGAATCGCGGCTGCTGACGGAACGCTTGTGGCTTGTCGGCCATTTCTTTTATATCTTTCCCGCGACCGCCTCGGCCACCCATTTCGCTGTCGGTGATGCCAAACACCTGGACCAACGAACTGAAGACGATGTCTGACCGCAATGGGACCGGGGTCGCCGATGCAAAAGGCAGTTCCGTCTCGGAGACGGGCTTCGACTGGATCTGACGCTGATAAGTCTCGGTACTGGCAATCGTGCGGACCAGCCACTTGGGATCGTAGTCGCTGGCAATGAATCCCTGACACAATGCTTCCAATGCAGCAGGATGTCGAGCGGACCGCGTTGGTCCCAGATCATCGATCGGCATGTAGAATCCTTCGCCCAGCATTTCGGCCCAGATTCGATTGACGATCGCTCGAGCAAACCAGGGATTCGTGGGAGAGGTGAATGCGCGAGCGGCCGCGCGGCGGCGTTCGTCGTCGGTCATGCCATGTGGCAGCGTCGACCCGTCCACGAAGAATTTGGGATCGATCAACTTGCCTTCTTCGCCGGGGTGTTGCAGATCGACCATGTGATGTTCAGTCGAGCCACGACGCATATTTCCAGGCACAGGAGCGTTCTTGATTTCTTCCGCAGTCAGCAGGCCGTCTTTATTTGTATCGGCCGATTCAAATAGTCGGTCGGCCATCTTGCCGTTTGGTTTCGGTTCTGGCATCTCCATTTTTTCCATCTTCATTTCGGCCTTTTTCCCTTCGGCCTTCTTGCCTTTCAGTCGAGCCACCATGACAGGCCCGGCCGCCATTTCTTCACGCGATAATTTGTGGTCGCGGTTGCGATCAAAGCGCGCGATGAAACGTTCAGGATTTTCGCGCATCGCGTCCTGCGGTCGACGGTCGGTGTTGACCGATACGATTTCAAACTGAGGCTTCGTATCCTGCATGCGACGTTCACTGATTCGTGGGAAGTAGGCCGCCAGTTGATGAAACTGTTCGCGTTTCCAGACGTCGGACGGATGATCGTGGCAATTGGCGCACTGCAGTTGGATTCCCAGGAAGATGCGGCACGATTCCGCCGCGACTTCTTCAGCCACGGCTCCCTGTGCGAAGATTAACGCAGTCTCGGGGTGTTCTTCGACGTTTCCGGTTGCCGTCAGCAGGGCCGTCACCGTGGAATTCCAACCGGTACCCGCATTCCACTGATCGGCCATCCATTTTTCGAATTCTTCCTGGTTCAATCGCGACCGTTGTTCGGTCGATCGCAGATAGATCACGTCGCGCCAGTAGCGAGCCCAGTTCACACCGAAATCGCTCGAATTAATGAGCGTTTCGATCCGCTTGGCGCGTTTGTCGGGATCGGCATCCTGGCGGAATGCAACGACGTCGGCCGGGGTCGGCAACAGGCCGACGATGTCGAGCGAGGATCGACGCAGGAAGTCTTCATCGTTGCAGCGGTCGGCGATTTTGACACCGGCCTTTTGCAATTCCGCGGCAATCAATCGATCGACTTCGGCGGCAGCCTGTTTCGGAGCGACGTGCGGGTGTGTCGAATCCTTTTTGACACCGGCCCAGACGCTGGTTGAAATCAGCGCCATTGCGGCCGTTGCAACAACGATCCGGAATTGTTGTTGAAACATGGAATTCTCCTCGTATTTGAACCAGTGGGTTCACGCTGAGTAATCGTCGGACATCAGAGCGAGGCAGCCGCGTTGTTTCCTGTCGGATTCTATCATTTGCAAACCGAAGAAACGGCAGGATTTACGGGCCAATATTTAAATAAACCCGCGAGTTTCCCGGATGTTTCGAAGATTCCCCGAAAAAATCGGGACGGACTTGGTGCGCGACGAGTTCAGGTGCGATTGTCACGATCAGAGCGGATCGAACCAGTTCGCATGATGCCCCAACAGACTGTCGGTTGTTCAGCAACTTCGGTTAGCAGTCGTTTGGCTGAAAACCTGGTGAAGTTTTTCACGAAACACTGCGACTTGAGTCGAATCGAGTTCCGAGTTTCGGTCACTCTTTCGGCAGGCAGCCGACCGGATCGCGATCACGTCGGCTGCCACGGTCTGCAGTTTCGGGAGTGAACCAACGTTCAAACACCCCGCCAAGGCCAGAAACAGTCCGGACCGATGGCAACGAATCTGAATCTCCTCCAGTCGCGCGGCATCGACATGATCGATTAACTGTTGACCATCTTTTTGCCATGTATCGATCAGCAATCCTTCGCACTCAGTTCTGATTGCGGCTTCAAGAACTTGTTCGATCCGAGGCGCGTTGGCAATGTCGGCGTCCGCGTAAGCAACCGCGACCCACGACAATCTGTGGCCCGACTGCTGACGAAACAGATGGCGCACACGGATCCACTGTGAAATCCATTCCGGGTCGTGTGAAGTGTGACTGAGTCCCATTTTGGCGAATCGAATACCCTCAGGCAGGTCGGGGATTGCGTCTGCACCAGACCAATCACAGAGTTCCCCCAGCGCGACACTCAATGGAATACGGCCGTTTGCGATCGGATTCAGTTCTGCAATCGCTGAGATGTCGGATAGCCGCCCCATGCCGAGTGAGCCACGTGACGGATCTTTGATGTCCAGGATTTCTGCGCCGCCCGCAATCGCTTTTTCCGCTTCATCGGCAGAACGAACGCTGACCAGCAATTGAGGGATCCGTCGCGCGTCCTCGTGGATCAAACGGCGATCGACGGTCGTCGGCTGAAGACTGTTCCGAGCGACCGCAGTTCCCGCGAGAGATCTCATTTCTCGTCCTTCAGTTTTCGTTTCAGCACAATGAAATACCCGTCCGTCGTATCGGGAACCAGTTCCCAACGGTCCGGATGATCACGCAGTTCGGGCACTTCATTGGGATGCTTGATGCGTGAGTACTCGTGTTGAGTGTCGATTACCAGGTATTCTGTATCCGCGGGGACACGCTGTCCCGGTTCGTTAATCTTGCGGTAGTAGTCGCTGTAGTCGTACGAACGTTCGTAGTGCGTGAACCGCGGATGAACGAAGTCGGTCGAGGCCACTCGAGCCGATGCGGGGATGGCATGAGCGAGTCGGTCGAACATGAGCGCCCGCTGACTGGTGCCATACAGCCGACCCCAGTACAGCCGCGATCCCGCATCCCAGAACGAGAGTCCCAACGGACTGAAAGTAAAAAACAGTCCTGTTGCCAATGCGCTGGTCCAAATCAGATTTCGACAGGAAATCGCGGCAGATCGACCTGCATCTGTCGCCGCCCATCGGAGTCGCTGCATTGCGGACGACACTAGAGTCGTCGCGCGCGGCAGTCCCGCGGCAAGTGCCCAGAATATGATCGCAACGAGCGGCGCATGAAATTGATGTTGAGGCGTCGGAGGCCGCCCGTCATCCAGTTTCACCAGGCACAGAATCATGAATAGAGGCAACCCAACAGCCAATCGAGCCGGCGCCAGCAGTGGGACGAAAGCCAGCGGGGCGAGCAGCGCAACGGCATACAGGGTCGTCCCCAACGTTGCCAACGCGTCAACGACTAACCACGGCTTGGTAAACATCGTTCGCAGGATCTCTTCCGGCGACTTTCCAAACCGATCGAAGTAACTGGCAAAATGCACTTCGTCGCCCGAGCGAAACCAGGGCAGGATCACTCGAGTTGCCAGCCAAAGATACACGACGCTGAAGACGCTGAGAGCCAAACCAAAGATTAACCGAGATCGAATGTTCGCAAATGCATTCTGCGGAATCGCAGCCTCGACAGGCTTGGAACCGATACCACTCAATGCAACCCACAGTCCTAGCGGACCGAAGACGATGGCATAGTCTTCTTTGACCGTCAGGCACATCGCGATGCCGATCAACGTGCCAACCACGTACCGACGGTCAAGCTGATCAAAAGTCAGCAACAGGAGTGGAATGCCAAATGATTCCGGTCTGAATGTTTTCAGATCAATTTCGATGTCGAGATACTGCATTGGCGTGTAGAGCAAATAGGCAGCCGCCGCCGCGAAAGCCGTACGGCCCGAACTGGTATGGCGTCGCACCATCCAAAAGACAGGAAACGCTCCACACGCAAGGGCCGCCGAACTGCACGCTTCGAGTAACAAGTGCGATGGCCAGATCAGATACAGTGGCAGCAAAAAGAGATGCACGAATTGAATATGTTCGCCAAAGAACAAACCTCGATCAAGATAACTGCGAAATCCTTTGCCGTGCACCAGGTTCCACAGATGTTCCTCATACATTGCCGAATCGCCGTGCGGAATCAGCAAGTTGAAATACAGACGCCAGTTCATCGAGGTGAATGCGACAAAGTACAATCCGCAGATGAGCCAGATCCAGCGCGTAGGCACTGTCTCCGTTCGTTCGATTGGATTTGCCGGCGAAGTTGAACCGACTGTCGCCAGTGTCGTCAGCCAGCCCGCAAGGCTTCCTGCGAGCCAGAACTGTGGCGTCGCGGCCAGCAGGACTGACAGACTGGTCCAGCCAATCGCATCCGACGCGATCCACAGCCATTCCCACACATCGATCAGGCACCACCACACCCAGCCGTAACGGCCCCAGCGATTTGCGGCATCGGCCCAAGTCAGACCGCGACGCCAGACGAGGAATCCAGATCCAGCAAGCCAAGTGATCAATGTGCCCATTCCTAACCAGGCAAGTGTGGCACTGAAAGGAATATTGATCGAATCCAGGTCCGGAGTGATCGCTACCGATGGGGCAACGGCTTTGGCCAATCGATACCACGTCGCATTGCTGACGAAACTCAGCGCCAGCGGTCGCGACGACAGACAAGTTTGCAGCCATGCACTGGCCAACACCGTGCCGAGAACCACAATGGAAACGGTTCCCAACCAGTGAACGATCGTACGATGTGACGAAGCAGGCGACATTGGATCATCGTAATTGCTACGCCAGTGACGGTCGATGGTGGAACCTGATGACATTCACATTCTCGATGGTGAACCTTTTCCAAGTGACGAACGTCGATGTTTATGTCCAACGATTTGACTCTTGTGCGGCTGGAGTCGACGCTTCGTCGCCCCCCAGGACATTTCGAATCGCCGTTGAGTCGTGGTCTGCCGGAGGCGATGGAGCGTCGACCCCGGCCACACGTCACAAGCAGTCCAATTGTTTGAACTACGCTTCGTCAGTACGCTGCTGTTCACAGATTCTGGAACGCGCGTTCCCATCGGATGAACATGTTGAATTCTCAGGTTGTCGATTCGAAGCCATTTGGAATGCCTGAAAACACAAATCAACGTCAGTTTGCTGTCGATATTGTTTCGAAGTTGCGTGCGGCTGGTTACACGGCTCTATTCGCCGGGGGATGCGTGCGCGATTCCATGTTGGGTCGACCGAGCAAAGACTACGACGTGGCAACGACCGCCTTGCCCGAACAGGTTCGCACGCTGTTTGGTCATCGTAAGACATTGGCAGTCGGTGCCAGCTTCGGCGTCATTGTCGTGATTGGACCTCCGGACATCGGCCATGTCGAAGTGGCAACATTCCGCACAGAGGGGCCGTACCTCGATGGAAGGCGACCGGAATCGGTCCAGTTCTGCACGCCGGAAGAAGATGCCCACCGTCGCGACTTTACGATTAACGGCATGTTCATCGATCCAATCAGCAACCAGGTTTTGGATTACGTCGGTGGACAAGCCGACTTGACGGCAAAGATTATCCGCGCGATCGGCGATCCGCATGATCGAGTTCGCGAAGACAAGTTGCGGATGCTGCGGGCCGTGCGTTTCAGCGCAACTCTGGGCTTTTCGCTCGATCCGACGACGGCCGACGCCGTTCGCGAGATGTCAGCGCAGTTAATCGTGGTGAGCGCCGAACGAATTGCTCAAGAATTGAAAAAGATGCTGGTCGACGCGCATCGCCGGCAGGCAATCGACTTGCTGGAGTTGGTCCATCTGCGCCACATCATCCTGCCAGAACTCGATTCTCTGGTCGATCACCCCGGATGGCAACAGATGCTGAAACGACTCGAGTTCCTGCCTGCACCTTCGTTCGAGTTGGCATTTTCGGCCTTGATGCTGTCTGTGCCCGCTGCAAGTGTCAACGAAGTCTGTCGACGCCTGAAATTGTCGAACGATGAAACCGATCGAATCGTGTGGCTGATCGCGCACCAATCGGACCTCGATGACGCTTCAAAGCTCAGTCTTGCTGAATTGAAACGTTGCCTCGGTCATCCATACCACCACGATTTACTGGAGTTGCTGCGCGCGTCGCGCACAGCCGTCGGGGGGAGCCTAGAATCTGTTCGATTTTGTGAACGTTTTCTTGAGAGAACGCCCGCTGCGGAAATCAATCCGCCGCCGTTGGTCACGGGCGACGACCTGGTGGCGCTGGGCATGCGCCCGGGACCGAAGTTTAAGACGATTCTCGATTCCATCCGCGTCGCTCAATTAAACCTTGAGATTTCGACACGTGAGGAAGGAATCGCGCTGGCCATGGCGGCCTCGGCACAGTGAGTTGTCGCGCACGCGGAACTTGAGAATTTCACCGCGCGCACTCTTGCAAACGCAGCGGGAAATTCTCACGCGGCATCTGATGAGATCGCAAGCGATCGGCATTCAGGTTCTTTCGTCGAGGGACCGATACTTCGTACTCCATCAGGGCTCAGTTTTCAGAACTTGGATGAGGCCATCGAGAGCTCTGACAACAAGGATGTTGAAATGAAGTGTCCACACTGTCACATGGAAGATGTCTCGATCAGCCCTGCCCCCAAGTTACGACTGCTGTCGTTTGTGTTTACAACGATTCGCTGCCCACGCTGTTCGGGCGTCTATGCGATCCCTGACAATGGTACGAGCGGCGGCGATAACAATCCCAAGCCAGGGCATCATCGCCAGCGCCAACAGTTTGCGGCATAGACCAGTTTTGCTGAAGCAGTCCTGAATCTGAATCGATATTTGAGTTTGCTGATGCGAGATGGTAGTTTCCCTGAGTCGTTTCGGCTTTAGTGAGACTTTGCCAAATCGGACTGACCGGCAAACTTCAAAACATCGACAAGGTTTCAGCCGTGCTGACTGCCTGGGGTGGCCAACATCGATTCTGTGACAACGTCAGTCGACGTGACTTCTTGCGTGCCGGTGCGTTAGGTCTGACGGGACTGACGCTGGCCGATGTCTTGCGCCTGCGGGCCGAATCACCGAAACCGGCCAAGGCGCGATCGGTCATCATGGTTTGCCTGGCCGGAGGCCCCAGTCACCTGGATATGTACGACCTGAAACCGGAAGCACCCTCGGATTATCGCGGTGAATTCAGGCCGATCGGCAGTAAAGTCACCGGATTCGATCTGTGTGAACACTTTCCGTTACAGGCAACGATTGCCGATAAACTCGCCCTGGTCCGGACCGTCCAGTTTGTCGAACCGATGCAGCACGAGTTGGAAGAGGTCTATACCGGCTTTCCCAAGTCGGCGAAGCGTCCGACGATGGGATCGGTGATCAGCCGCTTCTGTCGCGCGGATGCTCGAGTGCCCTCTTACGTCAGTCTGGAATACAGCCAGGGGCTGACCAGTTACGAGCACCCACAGTATGCAGGGGCGTCACATGCTCCCTTGCACATCTCGGGCGGCGAGGGCGTTCACAATCTGGGGCTAAGGCACCAGATCTCGGCCAATCGATTTGGTGAACGACGGACTTTACTCAAATCGTTCGATTCCATTCGCCGTGAGTTGGACGCGTGTCGAGACATTCAGGACATCGACCAGCACACCGCCAGAGCTCTCGACATCGTCACCTCATCGAAGGCGCGCGACGCGTTTGACTTGAGCAAAGAGCCCGAGGAAGTGCGGCAGCGGTATGGCAAACGTGATGACAAGTTCATCTACGTCGGGAAAGAGCCTGATTCGATCTGGGATAGTCAGAAATTCTTGCTGGCACGAAGACTCGTTGAGGCTGGGGTACCGATCGTCACCCTGCGGATGGGAATCTGGGACCACCACGGCAACGTCATCCAACAAATCGGTGGCGTCAACATCTGGCACAGCCTGCGCAGTGTCTTGCCGTTACTAGATCGTTCGATCCATACTTTAATGACTGACTTGCATGAGCGAGGTTTGGATCAGGAAGTGGTCGTGCTGGTCTGGGGGGAATTTGGTCGCACGCCCAAGATTTCGCTCGGCGGTCGTGATCATTGGCCCGATGCCAGTTTTGCTCTTTTCGGAGGGGCTGTTCGAACTGGTCAGGTGATTGGCGAAACCGATCCGCACGGCGAACGACCAACCACTCGAGCGGTGACCGCGCAAAACGTGATCGGAACGTTGTATCACGCACTGGGAATCGACTATCAGCAAAAGCTGAATGACTTTGCCGGGCGCCCGATGCAATTGCTGGACAATGGCAGTCCGATCTCGGAACTGGTGGGGTAGTCGGTTTCGAATCCCACGCGCAATGCACCAATCTCTCAAGAGCCAAATCGATGACGATCGGTGAGGGGGGGCGGATGTCGGCAGAAGTTGAAATGGATCAGTTTCACAATAGGCTTGTCCGCGAGGCCTTTAAGAAAGCCTTGTCAGACCGTGATTTGATGTTGCTGTTTCACCTATTGCATATGTACGAAATTGAAGTTGAAGTAGGTGTGCTCAAAGATGTGATGGGCTGTGTTGACTCGGCGCTCACGCAGAACCACGCTTCAGAAATGATTGCCAGTTTGTACGGGCGTAAACTTGTACGGGCGTAAACGAAGTGACGACTACCGCGCCAACCGGAGTCACTGGAACCGTCTTTGGAATGGAGAATGGGGCAGCTATGCTCACGATTTTTCTGAAGAGGAAGTATTGCGATTACATGAGTTGAAAGCCGATTTGCAAAACCATCCTTGGGTCCATGACATTCGCGAGGAAGATAAGGTTGGCACAGGATTCGATCGACACTCCCGTCTCGTTTGGCTGGCGTGATTGACGGTTGTTAGAATACCAGCCTCGTCTCACATCCTGAATTTCCAGTCCGGTTAGCTCGAGGTGCGTCATGGTGTCTCTGCGTCTGGTGTTCGGCTGTCTTCTGATCGTTCCGTTTTGTGCCACAGTTTCACCCGGTGCAGAACGAGCTGCATCGCGGAACCCATTCAGCCTGACAGAACGCGCCCTGTGGACAACTGGCAACATTCATGGGACACCCGAACCGCCCGATCCTTACATCACTGAGAATGCATTTCCCAAGATTCGACTGCATGAACCATTGTCTGTCGGTTTGGTTCCCGGGCAGAAACGCTTTGGCGTCGCCACACGGCCGGGAAAGATCTACACGTTCGAAATTCGAGCCGACGCGAACGAAACGCCGTTACTGCTGGATCTGGGAAAGACTGCGTATGGAATCGTCTTCCATCCGCAGTTCGAGAAGAACGGATTCTTCTATGTGATGTACATCCACGATGACAGTCCGACAAACACCAACGGCAGCCGCATTTCGCGTTTTCAGGTAAAGCCGGGCGGACCGTGGGTCGCCGATCCAAAATCAGAGACAATCGTTTTTGAATGGCCCGCAGGTGGTCACAACGGTGGCTGTATGCGATTCGGCAAGGACGGTTATCTCTACATCTCCACGGGCGATGGAAGTGGCATTGCCGACGGTTTGGAAACCGGTCAAAAGATCGACGACGTGTTGGCCGCGATGCTGCGCATCGATGTCGATCATCCGGATGGTCAGAAGAACTACTCAATACCGAAGGACAATCCCTTTGTCGGAGTGCACAACGCACGCCCCGAAATCTGGTCGTTCGGACACCGTCAGGTGTGGAAATTCAGCATCGATGATCAGAATCGACTGTGGGCTGGGGATGTCGGACAAGACCTGTGGGAAATGGTCTATCTGATCCAGCGCGGCGGAAACTATGGCTGGAGCGTCAACGAAGGACGTCATCCATTTCGACCAGATCGCCCCAAGGGGCCGGGGCCGTTTCAGGAACCGGTCGTCGAACATTCGCATACCGACTTTCGCTCGATCACCGGCGGGTATGTTTATCAATCGAACCGCCTGCCGGAACTCAAAGGCGCGTTCATCTATGGCGACTATGACACCGGACGATTGTGGTGCCTGCGTGTTGATGGGATGAAAGCCACCGAGAATCGCCAGTTGTGTGACACCGATATTCGCATCGTCGAGTTTGCTCAAGATCACACGGGCGAAGTGTATCTGGTCGACTTCGCCGGAGGTGGCTTTCACCGCATGTCCAAAGCGCCTCCACCAACGGCAACGAAACCATTCCCGCGCAAGCTGAGCGAAACCGGGCTCTTCGCTTCGACCGCCGACCACGTGCCCGCTGCCGGCTTGATTCCCTATTCGGTGAACGCGCCGTTGTGGTCGGACGGAGCCGAAAAGGAACGCTTCATCGCGTTGCCAGACGATTCGAAAATCAACTTAGACGCGGTGGTCTATCCGCACGGCCCTGACTACCCCGATCGCGGGTGGCGCTTTCCGGACGGCACAGTCCTCGTGAAGACGTTTTCCATCGATACCGAAGTCGGCAATCCTTCCACGCGGCGTCGGTTGGAAACGCGCATCCTGAAATACCGCAAAATGCCGGGCAACGATGATGAATACGGGGCTCAGTATTGGACTGGCTACACCTATGTCTGGAACGATCAACAGACGGATGCCGAATTGCTGGCAGCGGAAGGTCTTGATCGCAAATTCATGATCAAGGATGCATCGGCGCCTGGTGGTCAACGTGAGCAGACGTGGCGATTCCCCAGTCGGGCTGAATGCACGTTGTGCCACACCATGGCATCGAAGTATGTGCTGGGCGTGTCGACGCTGCAGATGAACAAAGTGCACGATTACGACGGCCAGAAGGCGAATCAGTTGGAAGTGCTGGAGAAGCTGGGTGTCTTCGCGGAAAAGCTGCCCAAGCCTGTCGACGAATTGCCGCGACTGGCCGACTATCATGACGCAGCGGCCAGTGTGAATCTGAGGGCGCGCAGTTACTTGCATGCGAATTGTGCTCATTGCCATCGCAAATGGGGTGGTGGAAACGCCGAATTCGATCTGCAAGCCTCAATTCCGTTCTCAGAATCGCTGGCGGTGAATACCCGACCGGGACAAGGAACGTTTAAACTGAACGATCCCAAGATTGTGGTTCCGGGACAGCCGGATCGGTCGCTGGTGTTGGAACGGATGAAGTTAACGGGATTGGGACGGATGCCTCACATTGCTTCCAAACGTGTGGATTCCGATGCCGTGACGCTGATCAGCCAGTGGATCAAGGATCTGGCCAAGGATAAAGCGCTGGATCAACCGGGCGCGATCCATCCTCGACTGCAAAAACCTCAGTAGAAATCGAACTTTTAACCTGCCGATGCTGTCCTGACGCTGCCGACGTGCTGCCAGTGTGGCAGCCAGGCTGATGAATCAGTGGCGTTTATGAAGAATGATCACCATGTTTTGGTTGGCGGGGTAATCGTCCTGTTGTGCAGTTGGGCGTTGTTCAGGCAGGCGTGGATTCTGGAAAGCTCGCAAAAAGGCCAACGGCTGGTGCGTCGATTTGGGCCGCAAGCGGCGCCTTGGATTTTACGTCTTGTCCTGGCGGCCGGAATCGTTTTCGGCGGCTTGTTGGCGGCGGGAATCGTTCGTCCGATTCAGTGGGAAAGGAAGGCTGCGCCAGAAGTTCCGGCGCAAGTTTCCGGATTTGGCACTGCGCGGGATAGCATGGAACTTGTTTCCATATCGAGTGGTGCTTAGGATGGTCGACCTTCTGGATTGCTGTGGCGGAATTTTCCCCACGTTTCAGATGCTTGAATCAACAATGCCGCCAGGATGCGGCAGGTCGCGGCACCCGTTGCGACGTTGAACTGCGCGTTCAGTCGATCACTGACGCCCCTTGGAAAGTCTCGTCGAGATGAAGCACGTTTTGTCCGCGATGGTGATGAACCAGCCAGGTGTGCTGGCTCACATCTCTGGAATGCTCGCGTCGCGCGCATTCAATATCGAAAGTCTGGCCGTCGGTGAAACCGAACGACCTGAATTCTCGCGTATTACGTTTGTAGTGACCGGCGACGACAAGGTTGTCGACCAGGTCCGCAAGCAGTTGGAAAAGATCATCACCGTCGTCAAGGTCTTGGATTACCTGAATCAGGATCTGGTGGAACGCGATTTGATGCTGATCAAAGTTTCGACCACAGGCGGCCGGTTGTCAGACGTCCGTGAACTGGTGGAAATCTTCCGCGGAAAGGTTGTCGACGTCGGCGCGAGTCACGTGATGATCGAGATTTCCGGTTCGGAAAGTAAATTGACCGCCTTCATCGATCAGATGCGTTCATTCGGCATCATTGAAATGGTGCGCACGGGTCGGATCGCGCTCGCTCGACAGAAATCGCTGTCGATCGAAGATGCGTTGCAACCGCCTCCGACGTACGAAGAAGCCGCCGTCAGCGGCTGATTGTGGAAATCTCGATTTCCGTTTGAAGTCCCTTTGTCCTTTATGAGAAGCAACGATGGCCGCCAAGGTTTATTACGACGATGACGCCGATTTGTCCCTGCTGAAGGGAAAAACGATTGCAATCCTGGGCTACGGTAGTCAGGGACATGCCCAGGCACAGAACCTGCGAGATAGCGGCTGTAATGTCGTCATCGGTCAGCGACCGGGCAGCAAGAACTACGAACTAGCCGTCAGCCATGGCTTCAAGCCAGTCTCGATCGCCGAAGCCACCAAGCAAGGCGACCTGGTCAATGTTTTGCTGCCGGACGAAGTTCAAGGCGACATCTACCGGACAGAAATCAAGCCGAACCTGAAGGCTGGTGCGTTGCTGATGTGCTCGCACGGCTTCAATATGCACTTTGGCCAAGTTGTTCCGCCCGCCGGCGTCGACGCCGCACTGGTGGCTCCGAAAGGCCCCGGACACCTGGTCCGCAGCGAATACGAAAAAGGCGGCGGCGTTCCCAGCCTGATCGCCTTAACCCCCGGCGCTTCCGAAACCAGCCGCAAGCTGGCCTTGGCCTATGCCAAAGGGATCGGCGGAACCCGCGGTGGTGTGATCGAAACGACGATCGCTGAAGAAACCGAAACCGATTTGTTCGGTGAACAAGTCGTGCTGTGTGGTGGCGTCAGCGCCCTGATCAAGGCCGCGTTCGAAACACTGGTCGAAGCCGGTTATCAGCCGGAAATGGCTTACTTCGAATGTATGCACGAACTGAAATTGATCGTCGACCTGTTCTACCAGGGCGGTCTGAACTACATGCGTTACAGCGTGTCGAACACCGCTGAATTCGGTGACTACACGCGTGGTCCTCGGATCGTCAACGAGCAGACCAAGGCCGAGATGAAGAAGATTCTGCACGAAATTCAGACGGGCCAGTTCGCTCGCGAATGGATTCTGGAAAACAAAGCCAACCAACCGACGTTTCAAGCGATCAAGCGACGTGAACGCAGCCACCAGATCGAAGAGACCGGCAAGCAATTGCGCCGCATGATGAAGTGGATCAATGCCAAAGAATATTAATCGAACCCGCCACGCGAGCGCTCGCGCCGGTAGGAACGGTTAAGTAGAAAGACCTTCATGGCGCGGCCATGAAGGTCTTTTGCTTTACCAATGAGTGGCGACATGACGCCTTCGGTGCAGTCCCATCGTTGGACAGTTGCCGATTGACTAACAACCCGAAGCGCCAGTGCGCCAGCGAGGTCGCTGCATTACACCCCGATAATTCTGCTCATCTCAGGCCCTGCGGGCGGCGAGACGCCGACCACAGCCACCCACAATTCAAGCCAGTTGCATCATCGATTGAACAAGAACGCGGGGCTATTGATCAACGCCCACATCAAGTCCTGGGAACCGTCTGTCGCGCCATTGGCGACGAGGTATTTTTCACCTTGTTCGCGTTCCGCATCCGTGGGCATCCGATTAAATACAGACAGATAAATCTCATCGACCATCTGTTTCGGTTCCGCCTTGGCAGCCACAAGGCGTGCGATCAATCCTTGCGGATGAACGATCGCTTCCGAAATTGTCGGGCCATTGATCAGGGTCAGCGTCTGAGCCAGGCTAACTTCTGACGATCGTTCACACTCGCAGGGAGACTCACGCGGAGCGCGTCCGAACATGTCCAGGAACGGAACTGTGGCTGACGAATCGGGCAGTTGCGACGCATGGAATCCGCCCGGCACTCCCGGCAGATTCGTGGGAGCTCCCGTTGCGGTCATGATCGCATCCAGCAATTGTTCGGCGGCCAGCCGACGTGGCGTGGCGTGTGAATAGTTCACATCGTCGTCTTCGTTCCATTGGTGAGTGGCAAACGTGCGCTGGTAGGTGTGAGAATTGGCGATCGTCCGCAACAAATGCTTCAAATCGAAATTGTGAGCGATGAAATCGTTCGTGAGTGCGTCCAGCAATTCTGGATTCGACGGAGGGTTACTGAGCCGGATATCGTCGACCGGATCGATGATTCCCTTGCCGTTCAGGTAGCTCCAATATCGGTTCGTCAGGCTCTTGGCGAAATAGGGATTTTCGCGGGCGGTCAGCCAGGTCGCCAACTTGACGCGTGGGATGTCGGACGACAAATCGACGCCCGCCAACTGGAATGGGAAGGTCGCCGACACAGCCTGACCTGTTCCGGCATGAATCACTGGCGCCGGCGTCCGCATGTCGTAGATGACTTCTTCTTCTCCGCGTTTGCCGCCTTTACGACCGACGCCGCCGAAGAATGCGGACAACTGGTAATACTGAGTCTGAGTCCACTTCTCAAACGGATGGTCGTGGCATTGGGCACAGACGAAGCGCGTTCCGACAAAGACCTGCGTCATGTTTTCCATGACTTCACGCGGCTCGCGGGCAATGCGGTAGTAATTGGCAGGCGGGTTTTCGAGCGTGCTGCCACTGGCCGTCATCAGATCGTACACAAAATCGTTGTACGGCTGATTTGTTGCGATTCCCTGACGAATCCAGTTGCGGAATGCCCAGACACCTTGTTCGTTGATGAACTTGCGATTGGACAGCAGCAGATCACTCCACTTGAGCGTCCAATGATCGACGTAGTTCGGCGAATCGAGCAATTCGTCGATCTTTGCCACGCGTTTGGTGCGTGAATCACGCTGGTCGTTCAGGAAAGCCTTGGTCTGTTCACCAGTCGCGGGAAGGCCGCTCAGGTCGAGGGAAATTCGGCGCAGGAATTCCGCATCTGAACACAACTTCGAGGGGAGGATCTTGAGCCGCTTCAGCTTGTTATTGACGTGCGTGTCGATGAAGTTGTGTTCGGGTGAATCCTGCCAGGCGAATCCATCGCGTGTGCCGAGCACGATGGCAGTGTTCGAGGCATAGGCTCCTTCGTAACGAACCAGCACGGGTGTTTCCCCGCGACGGACAGCCTTGATCTGACCGGTCGGACTGATCGTGGCCACTTCGAAGTTGCTGACTTCGAACACCGCATCACGAGTGACATCGCGCGAGGTGCCATCGTCGAAATAAGCAATCACCTGAACCTGCTGAGTCTGTCCCGACTTCTCAAGCACAGGGCTTTTCGGCAGCAATTCCAGCCGTTGGGCTCGCGTCGCTTCGCTAAACTGGCAACCTTCGGCAATCCATTGTTCGATAATCTTGTAAGCTCGCGATTCCTCGTCGAACAGGAAGCCCCCTTCGTGCGGCACTCCTTGAGCGGGCTTCAGCAGCATCAGGCTGTCGCTGGGTTTGGCGCGATTGAAACGGCGTCCCGAGACGTCGTCGACCAAAGCTCGATAGTCGTACAGGGGATCGTAGCCTCTCAGGCTGAGTTTGAAGCCTTTGCGACCTTGCTGAGCACCGTGGCACGTTCCCATATTGCAGCCAACTTTGGCCATGATCGGTTCGACGTCGCGGATGAAGTCGACCGACTTTTTCGCGAGGGCTTTGACTTCGACGGGCACTCGAACGGTATGTCCAGCGGATTCAATGACGACTTCGGCCGCTCCCGCACTGACGGGTTCAACGAAGCCCTCCTGATCAATCCGAATGACTTCGGACGAAGCCTTACGAGTGGCTGTATTTGTCAGGTCGATCGTTTTGCCGGCGGCAGTTTCGCCCAGAACCAACAGGCTGCGGGAATCGCGCACGTCGCTGAGGACCAAATTCGAAGGAACGGTCCAGATTTTCGTGACCGAGACCACATCATCGGCGTGCGAGATGTTTGCCACGAAGGCCAGGCCGACCGCGATCATTCCACCCAAAAATCGCTGCTGCATTGATCTTACTCCAGGATCATTTGCTGGCCGGATCCCAATTCAACGGCCAAGCATCGGCAATTGTCGATCTGTGACAATAAGGGATCGACGGGGCTGGGTCAAACCGCAGTGTCTGAATTGTCGGTCGGCAACCAGACCCTCGCAGGGCAGTTCTGATCCGCGCAAGAGCGTATTGACAGAAAGACTTTGAGCAGAAGGAAGATCCGGCGAATACTTAAGCGAATGAACCGCAGCTTTACGACTACGAAGTCGCGTTCAAACAACTGGCCAGACGCCGGTCGATGATCTGTTGATCGATGGGCGAACTCGTCTTTTCTTTCGCGGCCATGAGATGCTCTTTCGCCCGCACGAGATCTCCAGAGCGGCGGTAGAATTCCCCCAAAGTCGCGTCGTACAGGTGATAGCGATTCATCGCCGGATCTTGGCGCGTTTCTTCGAGTGCCATAATGCCCGCCATCGGTCCGTCGATTTCGGCGACGACGATGGCGCGATTCAACAGGTAGACCGGCGATCGATGAATCGTCAGCAGTGCGTCGTAAAGCTCCAGAATCGATTGCCAGTTGGTCGCTGCATAGTCCGGTGCCATGCAGTGATGGCAGGCGATCGCGGCTTCCAGATGGAATTCGGAAATGACCGATCCTTGCGCCGATTGTTGGAGATACTGCTTGGCTTTCGCAATCAATCGATGGTCCCACAGGCTGCGATCCTGGTGTTCAAATAACAGAACCGCCCCCGCTTGATCCGTGCGGGCGTCCAAGCGCGCAGCGTGAAACAACATCAGCGCCAGCAGCGCGAACGTCGTCGGGACACACAGACGAGGGTGCAAACATAACAGGTGGCACAATCGAGCGGCGTCTTCGCACAGGTCTTCTCGTACAGCCTGATCGCCTGCCGAACTGCTGTAGCCTTCATTAAACAGCAGGTACAGGACCTGATGCACGGAATCCAACCGATTCGAGAGGTCATCGGCAGACGGCGTTTCCAATTCGATCTTGTTTTCGACCAGATCGCGAGTCGCTCGTTGCAGGCGCTTCTTGACGGTTTCATCGCTGATCAACAGGGCTCGGGCGATTTCCGAGTTTCCGAATCCACACAGCGCCTTCAGCGTCAGTGCAAGTTGGTTTTCGCGAGCCAGCCCAGGGTGACAGCAGGCAAAAATCATTTGCAACTGGCTGTCTTCAATCTCCGTTTCCAGAAACAGGTCGTTCAATTCCGGCGTATCGACGGCCGACGTCACGAGACGATTGCGAAGGATTTCGTTTCCGACTCGATCGCGTCGCAAGATATCGAGGATCTTGTTCCGGGCAACGCGATGAACCCAGCCAGCGGGATTCTCAGGCACGCCGCGGATTCGCCACGATTCGAGCGCATCCACAAGCGTGGCTTGAACCATGTCCTCAACCAGTTCAAAGTTCCGCCAGCCGAACAAGCGCGTCAGGACCGCCACCAGTCCGCTGGCCTGGTGCCTGAAGAAATGTTCGACCAGCGGAGCCACCGGTTCGGTTGTCGTTTCGGACATGGCCAGCCTGCTTGTGAACCAGATTGACTGGCTTACTTTTTCTTGCGGACCAACTCGAACGAGTGTTCGCTGTCCGACTTGCCGCCCTTGTACATGACCCAGTCGGCCTTCACATGATCGGCATCAACAAAGGTAAATGTCGCCTGATGCATATGATCTTCCGCATCGAGTTTCGGGTCTTCACCTTCCTTGCATTTGAAGACCACCTTGTCGGCACTCGACATTTTTTCGGCACGCATGCGAGGCCGATTCTGCAGCATGCAATAGTGCGTTAGCGCCAAGTTGTCGCCTTCCATGTAAAACATCGTGATCATCTCATGATCGGTTCCACCGAAAATGGTTTCCATCACAGCACTGCCGGCGGCAGTCACCTTGTAATTGACGATTCCCTCGTGTCCATGCGGAGCATCTTTGATTTCCCAATCGCCCTTCAAGCTCTTGAGCTTTTCGAATGCCGCAGCGGGCGATGCGTTGGTGGCAACCTTTTCATCGGCGGTCAGGAACAAGGACAACGTCAATACTGCAGCCAGACTGGCCATCATAGTTTTCATGCGAATCCTTTGACGTGATCAAACTGAGAAATGTCGTGCGTCTTGGAACGTTTCCAACACGCACGAAGAGCTCAAACGCATGTCCCGGCACTAGCCGTTGATTTTGACGCCTTGCAGTTCCCTCACCTCCACGGAACCTCCACGAGGCAGGCAAGGACAGCCTTTTGCGAACTCCGCCGCCTCTTCGATCGTGTCCGTCGAGATCATCGAATAGCCACCGACGATCTCTTTCGCCTCGACAAATGGACCGTCGGTCACGACCTTCTTGGCGTTCACCACGCGACCTTCCATCTTCAGCGCGTCGCCAGGGTTCAGCATCCAACCTTTTTTCAGTCCTTCGCCGATCCAGGTTTGCCAGTGCTGCATGTTCTGCTGCATTTCCTCAGGAGTCATTGAGGAAAAATGGTTTTCCTTAATTCGATAGACAAACAGAAAATTCGCCATGTGATTTCCATTCCGTTCTGCAAGTTCCGCTGTCGGTCGCACATCGCGATCCGATCTGCGCCATTGACGAATGGGCGACATGAATTGGGACAGATATCGTGCCGAATTCCAGAGAAATCCGAGAATTCCCAGACTCAACAATGAAATCGCGTGTCGCGTCAGAGTCGATGTGAATGGCGTACAGTCCTACCGCCGCGATTTTGCGTGAGTCAGGGGGTGCTTCTGAAAGAATTCCCACATCATTTCATTGGCGGAAATGGTCATCGCCGATTTGCCGATGAATTTCACTGGAGGCGGTTCGCCTGGCCAGGTGTGTCCACCACCCTCGATCGTGACCAAGACAACCTCGCTGTCGTCCTTGCCGGGTCCAAATGTCTGTCGCGTAATCTTCAGTTCGTCGGTCTCTTTCGACAGAACTTCCACCTTCGACGGAGTGGGATCGCAACCGTCGAGTTTGGCCCAGGTCACGGCGGTATCCTCAACCGACCGCAGTTTGAGAAAGAGGGTTTTCTTGTTGTCGTTGTTCATGGCGTACGGAACCAGCGTGTCGAGTGTGACGTGAAAATGGAACGCAGAGAGGGGCCGATTGAGCTGCACGTCAACCAACGGCATCGTTCCGCTGACCGGTGCAATCGCGGCAAAGGTGTCCGACATTTCGGCAGCCAACCGATAGCACATCATGGCACCATTACTCATGCCACAGGCATAGATCCGATTGGCGTCGACGTTGATGATCGCTTTCAGTTCCTGCAGCAGTTGCTTCACGAACCCCACGTCGTCCGCGCGCGTGCCAAATCCTTCGGTGAAGCCGCCGGCGTTCCACGTCAGCAACGGTCCGACACCGGTTCCGTTGGGATAGGCAATGACGAAACCGTGTTTATCAGAGGTCGTGTTCAGTCCCGTGAAGCCCATCATCACGATCCCGTCCATCGTGGCACCGTGCATCGCAAAAATGACCGGCGTCGGATGATCGGGATCGTAATTCGGCGGGACATGGATGTAAGCCGACCGCTTGTCACTGCCGACAGTCAGTCGATGCAGATGATTTCCTGGCTTTAGCGGAGCCGGAGTCTTTTCGAGCGATGATCCCGTCGCAGCGGCCTCGTCCGCGCGCATGTCCTGTGCCGCGGTACCCAATAGAATCGAGATGGTGACGAATAGTTTGCTGAGGGACGCGATCCGTTTCATCCGTAATAATCCCTCAGGTTCCGTCTCGCGGAAGTCCGCGCGTTAACGATTGTCGTGACCAACTAATTTTCAAAACGGGCCGTACTGACAAATTTAAGTACTTCTTCGCGGTGCGATTCGACTGTTTCGCGCGGCCCCGTCACTTTGACAAAATAGTGGTATTGGCTTTCGATCGGAATCACAATCCCAAAGATCATCCAGCCGGACTGAGGACTGCGGCTAAACATGTCTGTAAACGCGCCGTGTGCTTCAAACACGGTCGCATCCTTTCCTGCGGCTTCGACCTGAGTTTCCGTTGCTTCCGGATCGTCGGCACCACGGGCAATCTGTTTACGCCAGCGATCGATGTTTTCCTCCCTGCCGCCTCTCGCTCTGGAAAGCGTCAATCGGGCCTGACCCGATGCTCCGGCTAACCGGAATTCGCCTTCCAGAATGGTGCGGTCGAATTCGGACTTTTGCTCCCACCCCGCAGGAATGACGACCTTTAAACCACCGATCACACGTTCTGTGTTTTCGGTGATGACGCGGTTTTCGTCTCGCTGTTCGTCCGCCACGGCCGGCGGTGCCTTGCGAGTCTCAACAACGGGTTGCGACAATTGCGTGTCGCAACCGACGGCGCACAATAGACCAACCCAGACCAGCGTTTGACAGTTCTTCATCACAGCAGTTCGCCCAGTTCCAGGTGGGAAAGAAAGCCACTCGCGCATCAGGCGTCCATGGCTCAACACGGCCGTCGAACAGACTCGATCTCAGGATGGCCAGCATTGGCTGCCGCCATCAACGCGCAGGGCCTGCCCCGTCACGAAATCTCCAAGCGGTCCGGCAAAGACTTCGACGACACGAGCGACTTCGTCCACCAGACCAATGCGATCGAGCGTCCCTTCGGTAATCATACGATCTTCAGCCACCTTGCGGGTGCCGAGAAAACGCCCGGTGCGCGTATCGCCAGGGGCTAGCGAATTGGCCGTAACGTTGTAAGGACGCAATTGCATCGCCAGGCAGCGTGTGTATTCGACAACGGCCGCTTTGGCAGTGGAATAGATCACGCTGGTGTCGCTGCCCTTGAACGCAGCGATCGAACTGATCGTGATGATGCGGCCCCACTTCTGCTGCATCATGCCCCGTGCCGCATGCTGACAGATGAAAACGGTACTCAGCAGGTTTCGGTCGAGGACCGCTCGAACATCGACCTCTTTGATCATGACCGCATCGTTTGGATTTGGCTTACCACCAGCCGCGGCAACATCGCCGCCGGCGTTATGCACCAGAATCGATACAGGTCCCAACGCTTCGGTCACTTCGCGGACAACGCGTTCGGCATCACCATTCTGTGTCAGGTCGCCCAAGGTTCGAATGGTGCGTACCCCGTGAGTGTCGCCGATTTCTTTGGCGGTGGCGGTCAGCGTCGTTCCTTCACCATATTCCGCCGGACCATTCTCACGCATTCCGTGAATGCCGACGTCACAACCGAGCGATGCCAATCGTTCGGCGAACGCGCGTCCCAATCCGCGACCTGCCCCCGTCACCAATGCCACTCGTCCCGCCAACAACTTGCTCAAAATAGTGTCCCTTGCATCCACCAACGAACCTGTAAACTTGTGTTGCGCCCGAGAGCATGCCTCTTCGACCCACACCGTGCAACTCTCTTGAAGCCGACCATGCAACTCTATTCGCTGGTCGAAGAGATGCCCAGTCTGGCAAGTGCCATCAATTGGCATGCAGGTCCCACAATCGGATCGAACTGCAATTCTTTTGATGAGATCAGTGGAGGCTGATTTGGCGAAGCGGTATGTTGCTGCGACAGATTCCTTTCCTTCCAGGACGCCGCATCGTGAAACAATTTGTTTTTGCTGTCTGCCTGTGTCTGCTCGCGTCATCGACGATGTTCGCCGCGGCCGACGATGGCCGTTTAGATATTTACTTTATCGATGTCGAGGGCGGTGCGGCCACGTTGATCGTCACTCCGGCTGGCGAATCGATGCTGGTCGATTCTGGTTCGTACGACGCCGCCGGACGCGATTTGAACCGCATTCTAGACGTCATCCAGAAGGTCGCAAAACTCGACCACGTCGATCATGCGCTGGTGACGCACTGGCATTCCGATCATTTTGGCAACCACGCTGGCGTGGCGGGAAAGATTAAAGTCACCAACTTCTGGGATCGTGGCATTCCTGACATGTTGGAAGAGGATCGACAATTTGCGGAGCACGTTGCCCCGTATCGGGCGGCGAGTCAAAACCAGTCGAAAACAGTCAAACCGGGCGACATGATCCCGCTGAAGTCGGGTGGCACTCCCTTGAAAGTTCAGGTTGTTACCGCCAGCGGCGACGTCATCCCCAATCAGGGCGAGCCCAATCCCTATGCCAAGGAACACAAGGCACAGCCGACCGATACATCCGACAACGCCAAGAGCGTCAGCATGCTTTTGACGTTCGGCAAGTTCAAATATGTCTGTTGCGGAGACCTCACCTGGAACACGGAAGCGAAGTTGATGACCCCGAACAATCCGCTCGGCGAGATCGACCTCTTCATGGTGACGCACCACGGTCTGGAAGTCAGCAATAACCCCGTCATGGTGCTGGCCCTCGACCCTCGAGTGACCGTGACCTGCAATGGACCGGTCAAAGGTGGCCATGCCAACACGATCGCCACGTTGAAACGCATCAAATCGTTACAGGCGATGTTTCAGCTGCATCGCAACATGCGTCTGGGTGAAGCAGATCAGGCCCCGCCCGAGAACATCGCCAACACGGAAGATTCGGCACGCTGCCAGGGGAACTGGATCAAGGCCTCCGTTGGCAAGGATGGGAGTACCTATACAGTGCAAGTTGGTGCGGAAGGCAAACCGAAGATATTTGCAACTCGTTGAACAGACGATTGAAACGGGCGATGGAAACAGAGCGTATTCTGGCAGAGACCTGTGTCCGTCACGTGGAGTGGTTGAATCAGATCGATTCCACCAACAATCGCGCCTTGCAGATGCTCGCGACATCGGACCGTGAGATTCCGTTTCTGATCGGCAGCGACGAACAGACGGCCGGTCGCGGACGCGGCGTGAATCGCTGGTGGGGTGCCCACGGCTCGCTGATGTTCTCACTTGGTGTCGACATGCCAGCACTGGGACTGACACCGACCTCGTGGCCTCGGTTCTCGCTGTTGACGGGATTGGCCGTTTCAGAAACGCTGATTTCGCTCCTCCCTTCGACACGCATCGGGCTGAAGTGGCCAAATGATGTCTGGATTGATGGTCGCAAGGTCTGTGGAATCCTGATTGAGCAAAGCGATCGATCAACGGATCGCTTGGTTATTGGGGTCGGCCTGAACGTGAATAACTCGTTTCAAGACGCGTCGGTTGAACAACGGCAGATTGCGACGTCAATGACCGACGCCGCATCGGGGCGTCAGTTTTCGCGAACCGAGGTGTTGATCACTTTTCTGAATTGCTGGCAAGTCCTGGCAGCAGAACTCGCAGACGGAGAACTAAATCTTGTTGAACGCTGGTCACATCTGTGCGTCTTGTCAGGGAACCCCGTGATACTGACCGACGGGCACCGAGAGACAACGGGAATCTGCGCCGGAATCGATGACGACGGCTCGCTACTCCTGCGAACAGCTTTTTCACTCGAACGCTGTTATGCCGGCACGGTTCGCTTGCTCAATTGAAACGCCGACCAGGCGGTACGTTCGACCCGCCCATCATCCATGACGAACGGTGGCCCCACGATTCATTGGAGCGGCGACTTGAAACAGACAGTCGCTCCACGCTGCGTCGTGCGCGAAGTCGCGCTGCAGTTGGTCGGCGGTCGATTGGTTGGGACATAACGCCGCCAAAGTCGGCCCCCACGATGTCTGAGCAACTCCTCGAATGCCGCACTGCTGAATTCGACTCGCCCAGTCCGCCATGCGAGGGTCAGCGAATATGCCGCCCTGCGCAGATGCAAAGAAGTTGCCGACCGCGTTTCCAAATGCCGACAGCGCCGAGCTGCATCGATCAAAATCAGGATCGATCACCGCCGGCAACCAGTCCATCAAAACGATCCGACAGAGTTCACTGGTCAGTGAAGTCGGCATCGGCGGCTGCTGAGCAAACGCCGATTGCTCCGCTTCACCAGATAAGCCCGCGGTCGCGCGCGGTGCTGCCAGAACGAATCGCCAGTCCGCAGGAAAATCGACGCGCGCAACCAGTGTTCCCAGTTGCACCGCAGCGGCTCGACCTCCATCGACCAAAAATCCGCCGCGATCGAACCCGTACAATCCGACGGCAGAACGGAAGCCGCGTCCGACGCGTCGTGCCAATGTCTCCAGTGACGGAGAGAGTTCTTCGGTCAGGAGGGACGTCACGCGTGCGACGGCCAGCCCCAATTGAGTTCCAGAGCCAAAGCCGCAATGCGAGGGAATGGACTCGTGAATAGTGACGTCGAACTGCGGCCAGTTGATTTCTGGAGTTGCCTGCCGGATCTGTTTCAGAAATCGAATCACTCGAGCGATGACTTCAGGATCGCCGCGAACGGAATCCTCGGTCGAAACCCTGGCGGTCAAAGCCAGACGCGGCGTTTCAACCATCAGTCCGACACCGCCGAACTTGCCGCCGGCAGGCGCTGCGACCGACAACGGGCCAAAATGCAGTCGAGATCCAGTGATGACTTCTGCCGTTTTCATGCGTTGATCGACGTGAGTAAAGCAAAGTGAAGGTCAAAACGTGAATCGCGCGCGGGACGAAGACACTCCTGTAATTCCAGGCCGCGCGCGTGACCATATCAGACAACGATGGCCAATTCGCGTGCGACGTCAAGTGCAGGAGCACATTGTTTGCATGCAGGACAGTTCAATCCAGGCAGGCAAGACAACAACGCGATCAAACCAGTGGTTGCGCGCCGTCAGAGATTTCCGCACTGTGGAATCAGACTCACAACTCCACTCAATCACAGTGCGGCACGACGCGGCGAGGCCGAATCAGTTCACCGATTCATCCGATCGATTTGATTTCGGCGTCGGCACGCGAGACGGGTGCGACTCCGACTGCAGGAACTCTTCCTGCTGTGTCAGCTCGCCCAGCTTTCGGATCGCCAGCTTGCGTGACTTTTCGAAGACCGCAGCGTCTTCTGGCTTGCGACTCTTCGAGTACACGACGAGTGCTTTTGCCTCGCGCTGCAATGCGTTCAATACGCCGATCATGCGATCCAGGAATTCTGCGTCATCGCCCGAAATGTTGGTGTCCTGCAGGCGTCGCAAGATGCGTTTTGGAGATTCCAGGCTGTTGACCGTGCCATTCATCAGGTCTTCGACCTGTTTATGGGTGTAGATTTCTTTCGACAGCGAATCAGCAATGACCCCGATCAATCCGAGCGTACTTTGGATGTGACCGACACCCAACGCACCGATCGCCTGCAATTGAGCATTCCCTTCACCCGCAGCAGGACCGTCGTCCTGATCGTCTTCTCCTTCGGCGGCAGACGTCGAAAGCGTCCAAAGAGCCGCGGAAGATCCGGCCAGCAGGGCCAGTAACGATCGGCGATCAATTGCTGTGGTTGACATCGATTTACCACCCTTCGAGTGAGACACTCGGCAAACATAGCACACGAATTCGGTCCATTCGGTCGACGAACCACTGCTTGGAAACCATAATCCCGCGATCGTTATCGACTTAGCTGGAGTTTTCGCATGATCGACGTGCAGCAGGTTTCAAAGGTTCATCGGCGCGGCCTGCTGAACGTTCCGGCTTTACGCAATATCTCGTGTCAAATTCCCACAGGTGCGTTCACCTTCATTCTGGGACCCTCCGGAAGTGGCAAAAGCACGCTGTTGTACCTGTTAGGCGCTTTGGATGAGCCCACCACGGGTTCCATCACCGTCCACGGGAAATCGCTGCAAGCGATGTCGCCGAAACAACGGGACCAATTCCGGCGCGAAGAGGCGGGGTTCATCTTTCAGAACTTTAACCTTTTGTCGAATTTAACGGCTTTAGAGAATGTGCTGGTTCCGTTTCTGCCGCGCGGTGTCGGTGCCGAACGACGCAAACAGGCTGCGGACCTGCTGGAACGACTCGGACTTGGAAACCGCGCCGAACACCGCCCAAATCAACTTTCCGGAGGTGAGCAGCAACGCGTCGCGATCGCTCGAGCACTTCTGAAACGGCCGAAACTCGTGCTGGCCGACGAGCCTACCGGCGAATTGGACACGGCGAATTCACAAGCGATTCTGGCTGACCTGCGAGGCCTCTGTCGCGAACAGAACTCAACGGTCGTGGTCGTCACTCACGAGCAGGAATTCGTTCAACCTGACGATCACGTCGTGCGCATTCGAGACGGACAGGTTGTGACATAACAGCCGCAACTCAGTTCGCTTTGAATCGCGTCACGTCGTAGTAGCGATAAGTCCCGCCGTTTTGACGCGCCAGTTTCCGCATGAAATTCCGCGAATTCGCTGTCTCAGAAATCTCGGGGCCGACACCGAATTCAATGCTGTGAATGCGTGTTGTTTTCCCATTCAACTTTTTCAGCGACTCAAGCTCAGACTCGTAAATCGGTGGTTCCTGCCCGTCGGTCAGAAAGAAAATGATGTCTGGCCGCAGTCGCAGTGCCATTTCCAACGCGGGAACATGCTGAGTTCCCGTCCCCGGCTGAATCCCGGCAATCTTCTGCTTGGCGAGTGTCTTGTGAATCTCGGTGGCGGCATACAGTTGAGGCTGATGCAAATCGCGCAGGTTCAGCACCGAAGGTTTGTCATCGTAAAAAATGATCAGGAATTGTTGGTTTCCGTCGAGTGACTGCAGGCTGGAAACCAGAGACGCCTTGGCAACCTGCATTGAGTTGTGACTCAGCATGCTGCCCGATGCGTCAATGACGAACACAACCTTGGAACCACGATCCTGAGTTCCCATGAACGCCGCGCCGGGCACTCCGCCAGGCGTTCCCGACGCGGCAGGCCGCTGGCCTCCACCTGATTTCACTGGTTGGCGCGGATCCGACACAGTGCCGGCAGTCGGCACGTTCATTCCTGGTCCAATCGTGCCGATGGCATCGGTCTGCGGTAAAGATGTTTCGACCGGTGGCCGGTCGGGCGTCGCTTGAGCTGGCGCGAATGCGTCGTTGACCGGGGCGGGATCGATGCCGTTGTCGCTGGAGTCGCCGTCTCGTGGTTCACCTGGCACGACGGCATCCGGATTGTCGCCCACTTGCGTGACGACGATCCCGACTTCGCGTGATTCTTCGTTCGTGAATCCGACTGGCGCCTGCTGGCAACTGCGCATGGTCGTAGCGAACACCAGCACCATCGTGGCGTGGACCATGACCGACAACAGACTGGGCATCACGATCAACCGTGGCAGCCAGTCCGGCAGTTGGGCTTTCGACCGCGGTTTGGCAGATGACGTAGACATGACTTCCTTCGTCCAATTCGTCCAGAGAGACGCTGCTGGTCACTCTAGGTCCGTTCCAATGTGTCGTCAATTCGAGATTTGTGACCGAAATCATCGTGGAACTGGCCTTGGAACGCATCCATATTCGGTGTGGCGTCTCGCGAGCCTAAATTCATAGCGTCTAACCCATGCTTCAACGCGACACGTCCGTGCGACACGTACTAGCAGGACGCAATTCACCACCGATACGACGGATTCGACCACTCCAGAAATTGCCGCATTCGCTAGAATCCAGCAACGCTGAAGAGGAGATTGCCATGACAAAAGAATCCGACACGATGCCCGGCTGGGTCCCTTGGGTGCTCAAGTTTGCAGCCATCTACAACCTGGCTTGGGGGCTCTATGTCGTTCTGCTGCCTCGCGCTGGATTCGCAATGGCCGGCATGGATCCACCCAATTATCCTGCGATTGTGCAGTGCCTGGGGATGGTGATCGGTGTTTATGGCATCGGCTATTGGATCGCCGCTAGCGACGCGGCAACGCATTGGCCGATCGTGCTGGTAGGACTGCTGGGAAAACTGTTCGGCCCAATGGGATTTGTTTACTCGGTCCTGACCGGTGAATTGCCTTGGTTCTTTGGAATCACGGTTTTGACCAACGATGTGGCGTGGTGGCTGCCGTTCATCGCGATCTTGATGCATGCGGCACGAATCCAAGAAGCGCGACGTACAACGGCCAGCGGCGTGACGCTCGAACAAGCACTTCAGTCGGCGATCACTCAAGACGGTCGCAGCCTGTATGCTTTGTCGTTCGAATCGGGATTGTTGCTGGTGTGCATTCGCCACTTCGGCTGCACGTTTTGTCGCGAAGCCTTGACCGACCTGGTTCGTCAAAAAGAACAAATCAAAGCGGCCGGGCTTGTTCCTGTCATCGTCCACATGGGGACCGACGAGCAGGCGTTGTCCAAGCTAAAGGGGTATGACCTGGAAAGTGATCTTCGGATCAGCGATCCAGATCGGCAACTCTTCAGTGCACTCGAATTGCCGTTCGGAACGCTCAGCCAATTCCTGAACTGGAAAACCACCTGGCGGACGATTGGTGAAGGCGTGCTGTTTAAGTTTGGTTGCGGCCCGATTATCGGTAGCGCCCTGCAATTGTCCGGGGCTTTCGTCGTACGAGATGGCCGTGTCGAACGCGCGATGCGAAGTCAAACCGTCGCAGACCGAACCGACTTCGCCGCGCTGACATGCGAGATTGGATGAACCATCGCCTACGCTTCGCCCTTATCGAGATACTCACGGGCAAGTTGAAAGATCTCATCGAACATCGGTTCGGTCAACTTCTTGGTAAACGTGTTTCGCGGACTGGGATGAAAGCTGCCGATTAACCAACGTCGATTGTCGTCAAGCGGCACGACCAAGCCGTGTGCGAACTTGGGTTTCCGGCCACTCATCCAGTTGAGCGCCGTGAATTGATCGACCGACGATTCCCAGCCCAACTGCCCCAGTGCGATGATGACCTTGACTGGCAGGATCGAAAGGGTTCGACCGAACCATTCCGAGCAATTCTGCAGTTCTTCGCCATTGGGTTTGTTATCGGGCGGTGCACAGTGACACGGATTCGTGATCGCACAATCGATCAGTTGCAGTCCGTCGTCGCGGTGAACGGCTTCAGCTTGGTTCGCAAATCCCGCTTTGAATAACGCCCGGTACAGCCAATCGCCACTGCGATCACCCGTAAAAGCGCGTCCCGTCCGATTACCTCCATGAGCAGCCGGTGCCAGCCCGACCAGCAACAATCTGGCTGCGGGATCGCCAAAGTTCGGTACTGGCAGGCCCCAGTAATCCCAATCCCGATACAAGGCACGCTTTGCAGAAGCAACGTCCTGGCAGTACGAACGCAAACGAGCGCAGCGATCGCAAGCGACAATTTGGCGATTCAGCGCGTTCCATTTCGGCGATCGCTTCATCTTCACCAGATTGTCCAAATCTCGATGTGTCACAACAGCCACCCCATTTCCCGGTGGCACAGCCACCGAATGTCAAACAGGCGACAACGCGCGAGCGGCAACGCCATGCGAAACCCATTTCACGCCGCGCATTCGCCGCTCGCGCCTGGCGGGTAGATCTTTGTTATTTATTCCACTGTCCCCAAACGTTGGATAATTCCAAATCTGCAGACTTGACCCATTTAACCCACATCGCTAGTTTTTCTGGATGCCATGTCTTGGTCGACCTCGTTCGGCCGGCGTTGGAAACGCATCAGAGATCGCCTTCGGATTTGCGAATGTCGCTTGTCTACACGGGCGTGGAGTTATGATTAGAGGGGGAAGTTCTATGTTCAAGTGGTCAACTCGAATTGTTCTGATGAGCACCGTTTTGGCGGCGATGATCGCTGTACTGTCGACCGACGCAGAAGCTGGCCGACGAAACGGTTCGAGCGGCGGTGGCGGATCGACGGGTGGTTCGTCAGGAAGCCTGTACGCCGGTAGCTCGGGTGGTTACGGTGGATCGAGCGGAGGTCGTCGTCGCAAGGTTCGTCGTCGCGGTTCGTCGGGCGGTGCCTCAAGTGGACGCAGCTATGGTAGCACCGGCGGTTCCAGCGGTTATATGCGCTGATCAGATTTCGTATGGAACAGCGATCGCCTGACATCGTTTGATGTCGACAGCATTCGCACTGGTTCAAGAAGCAGAAATGGAGGGAGTCGCTGGTCGGCCCCTCCATTTGTTTTTTGAGCCTGATCGTTGAGGTGGTGCATGGCATCCTCTGAGTTGCCCAAGACTTCTGGCGTCTCTCCCGCGCCAGAACCTCCGCGCACGCTGCGCGGTCTGGGAATTGCCCTGCTGAATGGCTGGTTGATCTTTCACCTGTTCGCGATCGTGATCTGCCCCGCTTCGGTCGAACCGTCATCACGATTGATCCAGCGAACTTTCGAAGCGGTGGCCCCCTATCACCACGCCCTGTTTCTGAACCACGGCTTTCGTTTCTTCGGTCCCGAGCCCGGTCCCAGTACGCTGGTGGCGTATCAACTCGAATCCGGGGACGGGACAACCAAATCCGGACGCATTCCGAACCGGTCGATCGTGCCCCGGTTGTACTATCACCGACACTTCATGCTGACCGAATTCCTGTCGAACGGTCCCGAAAACCTGGAACCGCTCGTCGCGCGTGCAATCGCTCGCAATCTGTGTCGTGAGTCTGGTGCAGTTCGTGTCACTCTGACCAAGGTCGAACACATTCCCGCGTCGATGGACGAAATCAAAAGCGGCCTGTCGCTGAACGATCCTTCCACGTTCCGAGAAACGTTGATTGGCACATTCACACCGGAAGAATTGAGGCGGCCAATCGTCCCTGCAGCAGACGCCGCATCTACCAACATAAGGCCGGATGAGTCAGGCTCGAATGATCCGGAGGAGTCGCATGAGCGGTGATTCTTCCACACCAGTTGCAGCAACAAGCGGCGTCGATCAGTCGATCTTTCGAATGTGGACACGCTGGAATGAATTCTGGTTTACTCCGGCCGATCCGATCTCGCTGGGTGTGTTGCGCGTCTTGACGGGAGCCATGCTGATCTACTCGACGATTGTCTGGGGTATTGATCTTCCGGGGTTCCTGGGTGCCGACGGTTGGAACAGCAAAGAACTCATCGAAGCGTTGCAACGCAACGATCGGACCTTTTCGTTCTGGTGGGACGTTCCGTCGGAAACAATGTCGACCGTTCATTGGTGGTGCATCGGGATCCTCGCTCTGTTCTGTGTCGGCTTGTGCACGCGACTCACATCGGTTGCCGCATACGTGATTCACGTGTCGTACTGCCAGCGCGCAGCGGTCGCCACTTTCGGACTGGACCAGATTCTGGGAATCCTGTTGCTATACCTGGCGATTGGTCCTGCGGGAGCAACCTGTTCGGTCGACAATCTCATTCGACGCGCCTGGCGCTGGATCAGGACACCGGCCGCCGCGCGCGCCGCATTGACAAATCCGATCCGGTACTCGGTCTCGGCCAACTTGGCGCTGCGCTTGATTCAGGTGCATTACTGCGTCATCTATTTCTTCGCCGCCTCAGGCAAAATGCTAGGCGACCCGTGGTGGACGGGTGACGCGTTATGGCTGGCAGTCGCAAATTACGAATACCAGTCGTTTGATTTGACATGGTTGGCCTGGTTCCCGGAACTGGTCCAGTTAATGACGCACATTATCATCGCATGGGAACTGTCGTTCGCGTACCTGGTCTGGGTACGACCGCTACGCCCCATCATGCTGACCGTGGGAGTGCTGATGCACCTGGGTATCGGTGCGTTTCTGGGCATGTGGACGTTCGGCTCGATGATGATTGTGGGCTACATCGCTTTCCTGAAACCCGAGACCGTCCGCTGGTTGCTTGGACGACCATTCCGTTGTCGCCCAACACTGTCCGGCGAACCAACAATCTGACGACGCCAATCACGAAGCTCTCTTTCCCTTAAGCCAGCAACGTGAGAACGACATACCAATTCTGTTCCCGTCATGCGACGCGCATCAGAGCCGCCAGGGGCGACCTTGACGGTGTGTGTGAGAGTGCAAGACAATCCGTCCCAATTCGGCAGACGATTGCAATTCGACATTCTCACTTCGGAGGCGGCAACGTGGACGATGGCGACAAGGATGATTTCGCACTGGGAATTGCCGGCTTCCGTTTCTCTGATCTTTACGAACCGAATCGACTTCGCGATTTGCACAAGGCGTTCTGGACGTTTGCTGCACAGTCCCGCGCAGATCTCGAAAAGCGTTTCGCGACACTCGATGACGCCGCAACAACGAAGCCTGTGGCGTCTGAATTGTTGATCGAAGTCGCTGGCGTGCTGGGCGACTTTGTGACGCAGCTCTTTAACATTCGCTGCGACGTGCAGCGGCTTTCCGACGAAACTCTGAATTACGAAAAGATCTTTCAGTTCAAGCAAGACTTTCTGAAGACCAAGGTCTTCAAGAACTTCGGCAAGTCGCTGATCGATGACGCCGAGTTTCAATTGCTGGACGCGGAAGTGCAGCGCATGCTCTCTGCCGTCCCACCTCAATCCGATCCGGAAATCGGTTTTGCAGACGTGGTGTTGACGCTGTTACACAGCGAAAAAGCGTTGGCCGACGGAGCCGATCCGGCGGTGCATTCGCTCGCTCAACAGATTTGTGCTCATCGGCCTGAAGCGACGTTTGCGGAACGAATCAAACAGGCCCTCGTGCTACTGGGTGATTGGTGTGTGCAGATCAATGCAACACCGGAGCGGCAGCATCAGGTGAAAGATTGGGTCTCGTTCGTTCGTCCGGAATCGGTGGAATTCGAACAGCTCGTCCAGATTGAACGACCGAATGCCGACCTGCAAGAAACGATTGTCGGGCCGACCGAGCACCATCGAATGCGCGATGGATTCAAACTGACCGATCCGCGGATGAATCGCAAAGAATATCTGCGCGAGATCGACTACTGCATCATCTGCCATCCGCGCGAGAAGGATTCCTGCTCGCACGGAATTCGAGATAAAGCCGGGGCGACGCAGCGGAACCCGTTGGGAATTCCACTCGCCGGTTGTCCGCTCGAAGAACGTATCTCCGAGATGCACCTGTTGCGAAAACGCGGGGAAGCGATCGCGGCCCTGGCCATGATCATGCTCGACAATCCGATGTGTCCCGGTACAGGACACCGGATCTGTAACGACTGCATGAAGGGCTGCATCTTTCAGAAACAAGATCCCGTCAATATTCCTCAAGCCGAAACTGGAGTCGTCAGCGACGTCTTGAACCTGCCGCTCGGGTTCGAGATCTACAGCCTGTTGACGCGGTTCAATCCGCTCAACAGGCTGCGTCCGTTTGCCCTGCCTTATAACGGTGTCGACGTGCTCGTCGTTGGTCTGGGACCGGCGGGTTACACCCTGGCTCATTACCTCGCTAATGAGGGGTTTGGCGTTGTTGGGATCGATGGGCTGAAGCTGGAACCGATCCCCGATTCCCTGACGGGACGAGGTCGCAAAGTTGCCGAACCACTGCGTGATTTCTCGATCCTGAAACAGGAACTGGATCAACGCATCCTGGCAGGATTCGGCGGCGTGTCGGAGTATGGCATCACCGTACGCTGGGACAAAACGTTCCTGGCGGTGATGTACCTGACGTTGCTGCGTCGACGAAATATTCGTTTCTTCGGAGGAGTGCGATTTGGCGGCACGCTGACCGTTGACGATGCCTGGGAGTTGGGATTCCGTCATGTCGCGCTGGCGACTGGAGCGGGCAAGCCGACCGTCATTCCGATGAAGCATAACCTGTTGCGTGGGATCCGGACGGCCAGTGATTTCCTGATGGCCCTGCAACTGACCGGCGCCTTCAAGAAATCGACGCTGGCCAATCTGCAGGTCAGACTGCCGGGTGTCGTGATCGGGGGCGGATTGACGGCCATCGACACCGCGACCGAGATGCTGGCCTACTACCCCGTGCAAGTCGAGAAGACTCTCGACACATTCGAAAAACTGAGTGCCGAATTCGGAGTCGATTCTGTCTGGACCATGTGCGACCCAGAAGAGAAAGGCATCCTGGAAACATTTCTTGAACACGGCCGAGCCATCCGAAACGAACGTCAGGTTGCCGTACGAGAAGGCCGGTCACCGAACTTCGCGGCGCTGTGCAATGAGTGGGGCGGCGTCTCGCTCGTCTATCGCAAGCGGATGATCGATTCACCCGCCTACCGGCTGAATCATGAGGAAGTCGAAAAGGCACTCGAAGAAGGTATTCGATTTGTCGAGAACCTGATTCCGCTGGAAGCGATGGCCGACAGTTTCGGTGCCGTGAATGCGGTCAAATTCAAACGCCTGAACGGACAGGAAACCACCCTGCCCGCTCGAGCGGTCTGCTACGCAGCCGGGACGACTCCAAATACCGTGTGCGAACGCGAAGCGCCAGGCACTTTTGCACTCGATGCCGACGAAAAATTCTTCCAGAAGCATCAATTGGTGACGGACGGTGATGGCTGGAAGCTGGAAGCGGTCGATCAATCCTCGCGCGAAGCATTCTTTACCGGTTACCAGAACGAAGGACGCTTTGTCTCGTTCTATGGTGACAATCACCCGGACTTTGCCGGCAATGTCGTGAAGGCAATGGCCTCAGCCAAGCATGGCGTGCGCCAGGTGAATCGATTGTTCGCCAAAGAGATCATGCAGGCCGAAGCGGAAGGAATGCCGCTGAATAAGTTCAATCAGTTGACGCAACAACTCGAAGAGTCGCTGGTCCCGCGCGTCGTCGAGGTTAAACGGCTGAACGCCAAAATCATCGAAGTGATCGTGAAGGCTCCCTATGCCGCGCGGCGGTTCAAGCCCGGCCAGTTCTATCGTCTGCAAAACTACGAATCACGCGCACCGTTGGTGGATGGAGTGCGACTGACGCTGGAAGGGATCGCACTGACCGGCGCCTGGGTCGATCTCGAACAGGATCTGCTCAGCATGATCGTGCTGGAAATGGGAGTCAGTTCGCGCTTGTGCGCTGTCTTGAAGCCCGGCGAACCTGTCGTGGTCATGGGGCCGACTGGTGAGCCGAGTGAAATTCCGGAGGGCGAAACGGTCCTGCTGGCTGGGGGCGGACTGGGTAATGCTGTGTTGTTTTCGATCGGCAAGGCATTGCGGGCTCGCGGTTCGCGTGTGATCTATTTTGCCGGCTATCGCGGACTGGAACACACCTTCTTTCAAGAGGCGCTCGAAGAAGCGACTGATCAGGTCGTCTGGGCCGTCGATCAAGGCGAACCGATCACGCCCCGCCGTCCGCAAGACTTGTCGTTTGTTGGCAATATTGTGCAGGCGATGCTGGCCTACGCCAAAGGCGAACTTGGCGGCCCGCCGATGATCTCGCTGCACGAAGTTGATCGCATCATCGCCATTGGTTCAGACCGCATGATGGCCGCCGTTCAAGAAGCCCGTCACACCGTGCTGAAGCCGTATCTGAAAACCGATCACGTCGGCATCGCTTCGATCAACTCGATGATGCAATGCATGATGAAGGAAGTCTGCGGCCAATGTCTGCAGCAACACATCAACCCGGAAACCAAAGCCCCCACTGAAATCGTCTTTTCCTGCTTTAACCAGGATCAGCAGATGGACTGCGTCGATTTCGGCAACCTCAGGCAACGCCTGAAAACGAACAGCCTCGCCGAGAAACTGACGAACCGCTATCTGGACGTACTGCTGCAGGCTGAGTAAACATGCGCACGGACCACTATCAGCAGCGGAGTGCTACCCGTGACCAGAAAGCGAATACTCATCGCATTCTCGTTTGGCGGAATCGCCAGCTTGTGCTTGATGATGTGGGGTGGCTACGTACTTCTGTTCCATACCGGTATCCGGCGAGCACTGCCCTGGAACGCAACGGAGATTGTCGAGTACTACGAGGGTTACGGGATTCTGCCCGATTTTCTGCTTTGTCTGAAAGCAAGAATCAACGAGGGAGACTTCCCTGCTTATGCCCAACGCCTTGGCCTAACTCTATACGACAAGGAAGTGGATGGTGCGTGGGAATTTGGTACGAACGCCTGTGACAAACCATGGTGGGATCCATCTCCTTCCATGGCGGGCGCCTATCTCAAAGATAGAACAGCGGAAGAATTCTATATGATGGCAAAGCACGAAAATGGCTTCGTGTATGTCATTGTCGATCGCTGGTAGGCTCGCCTGCTTAACGCAGCTTTCCAAGAAGTCGAACCAACGCCCGCCCGTATCAGCAGGACACGCTTCTGTCGAAGACTTCAAAAACGTGGCACCCAATGATCGGTGTGGCTGTGAACCAACAGACTCACCAGACCCAACCTCGCGTGAACGGTAACGCTATTCTGATCCGATCATCCGACGCGCACAAACCGCCTGTGGCGGACAGTGGCGGATTTACTCAATCTTGTCTTTGCCCATCCAGGGCCGCAGGACTTCCGGGATCACGATGCTGCCGTCGGCTTGCTGGTAGTTTTCCAGGATTGCGATGATGGCTCGAGTGACCGCGATGGCGGTGCCGTTCAACGTGTGAACGTAACGATTGCCCTTGGTATCCGGTGACTTGCAACGCGTTCCCAGGCGGCGTGATTGGAAGTCGGTACAGTTCGAAGCGGACGTGATTTCGCCCCACTCGCCCGCTTCGCCGCGGCCGGGCATCCACGCTTCCAGGTCGAACTTGCGATAGGCCGGTCCACCGAGATCGCCGGTGGCAATGTCGAGCACTCGATAGGGAATGCCGAGCCCCTGGAAAATCTCTTCTTCGATCGCCACGATCTCGGCATGAACAGCGTCCGAAGCCGCGACATCTGGAGCCGTGAACGCGAACATCTCGATCTTCGTGAACTGGTGCACTCGGTAGATCCCGCGTGTCGCTTTGCCGTGTGCTCCCGCTTCGGTACGGAAGCAGTGCGAAATTCCCGCTACCTTGATCGGCAATTGAGCGGTATCCAGGATCTGGTCTTTCAGCGTGCCGCCCAGCGTAATTTCGGCCGTCGCGACGAGGCACAGGTCGGTCCCGGAAATCGAATAGATCTGCGTTTCATTGCCGCGAGGCTGGTAGCCGGTTCCCTCCAGCACTTCCATCTTAGCCATGTCGGGCGTGGTATGCAGAGTGAACCCGTGTTTGATCAGGATCTGAGCGGCATACTGAGTCAGTGCCAATTCGAGCAAGGCCGCTTCGTTCTTGAGGAAGTAGAAACCGTGTCCCGTGACACGGGCTCCCGCTTCCAAATCGATCAGGTCGTGCTTTTCGGCCAAGGCGACATGGTCGAGTGGCTTAAAATCGAATTTCGGAATCGTGCCAGAGGTGCGGACCGTTTTCGAATCGGCCTCACCGCCCAGCGGAGCGTCCGGATGAGTCATATTCGGGATCGACATGAGCACATTGCGGACTTCGGCCTCGACGTCTTTCAATTGAGCTTCGACCGCCGGAACCGACTGCTTCAGCGCCTTCCCCTGTTCGATCAAAGCCTGCCGAGCTTCGGGCGACTTCTCTTTGGGGATCGACTGAGCGATTTCGTTCTGACGCTGGCGATCGCGGTCGAGCGATACGATCAATTGGCTGCGTTGCTCGCGCAGGGTCAGCAATTGATCAAGATCGACTTGTACGTGCCGATTTTGACAGTTAGTGCGAACGGCATCCAGGTTGTCGCAAACGAATTGCAGGTCGAGCATGAGAGGTCCAGCGGTAAAAGGAAAGACGGATGCCAGGCGGCGGGACACCTCCCTCGTCGGAAAGGCCCGCCCAGATCCTCACGAGTTTATTAAGAAACGGGAAGGGTACACGCGGTCAAAGGAATGACCCCGTGCCGTTCGATTGAATGAGCCACTCCCCGTCTCGTAACAGGCCGTCAAGGCGGCATAGGTTAGTACAACCAGTCCATTTTGGGGAAGAGAATCAGCCGGATGATCCCTTCCCACAACCGCTTGCAATCGACATGATTACGCTGTTGCAGGCCGTGCGATCGCAGTGCGGCCGGACTTGATAAAATGCGTGGGCCAATCACACCCATTCCGCGCGGATTGCCAAGAGACGAGGTTCCGTGACCGCCACACAGACCGCACCCAAAACGGATGATTCGGGATTTTTGCATGATCCCGAGGTGCAGTTGATGCTTCGCGCCAAGAAGGGCGACGACGATGCATTTTCTAAGCTGGTCGTCACCTACCAGGACCGGCTGGCAACGATCTTTTACCACATGACGCAGAATCAGGAATCGGCCGAAGACCTGGCTCAAGATGTGTTCATGCGCATCTATCGGGCGAGACACGGCTACCAGCCGACCGCCAAGTTTTCGACCTGGCTGTTCCGCATCGCCAACAACCTGGCCATCAACGCGCATCGCAATAAATCACGCCGCAAAGAAGTGTCTTTGCCGGTCGGCGAATCGACGCAGATGTCCGGCCTGCGCCCGGAAGAACAGGCTCTGGCCGACAAGTCGGCGCTGATGCCGACTCGACAACTGGACAAGCACGAACTGCAAGCTGTCGTCCAGAAGGCGATGGATCAATTGAACGAACGGCAGCGACTGACCGTACTGCTGCATAAGTTTGAAGGGATGAGTTACACCGAAATCGCGGAAGCGATGGAAATGACAGTCCCGGCAGTGAAATCATTACTCTCACGAGCCCGCGACACATTGCGGACCTCGCTGGAACCATACATGCAAGTAGGAAAGGAAAAACGCTAACAACATTCGGAACGACGATGAACCCTCAGTTCGGGAGGGCGAAGCTCCAGCTGAGCCGTGAAGCAGGTACACACACCGACTTCAGGCCCCACCCGATCTTGGTTCTCGTGTGCCACTGGCTATGCCAGTGTCTTCATTCTTCCCAGTATCCAAGTCGTTTAGAACCAGAAGCCCTCAAGACACCGTTTCATCAAGACACTGTTTGAGGTAACAGATCGTGCAACTCAAGAGTGATCCACTTCAACCAAGACACTGGCGGAGCCAGTGGCACACCAGACAAATCCCTTGTAGCGACAAAACGTCAGATTGATCATGGAAAAAACTGTCCGCCTGAACGCCGATCAACGTGAAGATCTGGTGGCCTATCTCGACGGGGAACTCCCGCAGGATCAGGTCCAGCAGATCGATCAGATCATCGCGCGCAGCGAGGTCGCTCGACACGAAGTCGAAGTGCTGGCCCGCACGTGGGAAATGCTGGACATTCTGCCCACCGCACAGGCCTCGGCCGATTTCACCAGCCGGACAATGACGAACCTGAAGGTCATCGACGAACCGTTCTCGATCAAAGGCCAATGGTGGTACAAGCACTTTGTCCGAGCCGCCTCGGTGCTGATTTGGATCGCGGCATTGGGCCTGAGTTCCTGGGTCGGATTCCAAATCACACGATCGTGGGTTCCCAACCCGAATGAGGCGTTGCTGCGTGACCTGCCCGTCATCGAAAACCTGGACCAATATCAGGAGGTCGGCGACATCGAGTTCTTGAAGCAACTGAAACAGACCACGCTGTTTGACGACGGGCAGGAGAAGTAGACGATGAAATACTGCATCGGTTTCGCTTCGCCCCTGATCGTCGCTGCTGTCATCTTGACCGCCATGATGCCGGCCACATCGTGGGCTCTCGACCAGAAGACGACCACGGAACGAATGAACCAGATCAAGTCGCTGCCCAAGGTGGAGCGTGATCGACTCGACCGCAACATTGCCGATTTCCAGACGATGACGGCCGAGCAGAAGCAGCATTATCGCAACCTGCACGAAGAACTCGCCAAAGACCGGATGCAGTCGGGCGGACTGTCATCCCTGATGCAGACCTACGCCGTTTGGGTGCAGACGCTGTCCCCCGCTCAACGAGACGAATTGCAAAAGGAAACCGATCCGGCCAAGAGGTTAGCCCTGGTCCGCCGGTTCAAAGACGAGCAGGACCATCCCCGCACGAATGCCGAAACGCCGCACGAGGAACCGATTCCTCCCCCCAGCGCCAAGATTCCTCCGAAACTGGCGCTGGACAGTAAAGATCTGGCGGCCGTGATCAAGGTGCTCGTTGAAGGCTTGCCCGCCTCGCGGATGCGGCCCGAATTCGAAGTGTCGCAAGTCCCGTTTAACTTATACCTGCCGGTGATCGAGGCAAGTGCCCAGTCGAGCGGCAATTTTCGAGAGTGGCCCGACGACACGCAACTCAAGAAGATCATCGCGGCGGTTCGTAACAAAGATTCGTCGACGATGATCACAAAATCGACGACCAAACGAGAAACCGTGATCCGTCTGATACTGATGGGCGTTTGGAAACAAGTGATGGATTCGGTGCGTTTTCCGAACGAAGAAGAGCGGCGTCAGATCTTTGAAGCGATGGATCCCAAAGAGCGCGAAAAGATCATCGGTCACCCGCAGGAAGAGATGACACGGATGTTGACCCGAAAATACTTCGAGTCGAAGGGGGATGATTCGTTCACGAAGATTCCTGACTATCGCCGCCGAGTCATCGATCTGTTTGAACGACTCGACGTGCCCTTGCCGCCGCGGTTCGTTCATCCCAAACCACCGCGTGACCGACAAATGAACAGCAAACTGTAATGTTCCAGATCTCTCGCTGGCCATTCATTGTCGTTGTCTTTCTAATCCTGTTGCCTCTGGCACTGATGACCGGAATCGGCGCGTGGTCACTGTGGCAATCGGGTAATCTCTGGTGGCTGTCGTGGACACTGACGCTCAGTTGGACTGGTGCCTGGCTGATCCTGCGGTTCAGCAAACGCGTCGAAGTGCCGATGCCCGAAGTCGGTTCAAAAGTGCATTGGACCCCGCGCGATCAGGACGCGTCCGCCTTGATCGAAGCCGAACAGAAACGGGTCAGCGAGTACACCGGCCAGCAACTGGTTGATCCCCAATTCTATACAGCCAAATCGATCGAACTGGCCACCAACTTCGCGCAGTTCTATCACCCCAAGGCAACCGATCCATTGGGCTCGGTTTCGGTCGTGGAAGTGCTGACGGCGGTACAGTTGGTCGCCGAAGACTTGGAAAAAGTCCTGCAGCAGCACGTTCCCGGCAGCCACCTGATCACAGTCTCGCAATGGAGGGCGCTGGCGAACGCACCGGCCTGGTGGCGAGCAGCAAGTAACATCGGCTGGGTGGCGTCGGTGCTGATGAATCCCACCAGCCTAGCCCGCTACGCAGTGTCCAAAGCGTTCGTCGATCCAGTCTCGCAGCAAATCCAGAACAACATGCTGGGCGCGTTCTACGCCCTGTTCATCCAGCAACTGGGACACTACCTGATCGAACTGAACAGCGGACGCCTGCGCGGTGGCTCGGCCCGTTACCGTGCCGTAATGCGGAAGATGGACCGCACCGAACCGGCACCAGCGTCTTCCGTTACAGAAGGAACTCAACCCGCAACGCCCGAACCGGTCACCGTTACGATCGCGGTCATTGGCCAGGTCAAAGCCGGCAAGTCCAGCCTGGTCAATTGCCTGCTGGGCGAACAACGCGCCGCGGTCGATATCCTGCCTTTGACCCAGCAGGTGCAGCGGTACGACCTGCGAGTCGAAGATCAGTCCGAACGCCTGATCCTGCTCGACACACCCGGCTACAGCGACGCCGGCGCCACACCCGAACAGTTGAAAGAGACTCGCGAAGCGGTCCGCAACGCCGATCTCGTGTTACTCGTCATGGACGTCCGCTCGCCCGCCAAACAAGCCGATGTCGCAACACTCGACGATCTCGCCGCGTGGTTCCGTCAGCAGCATCAGTTCAAGCCGCCGACGATCATCGGTGTGATTTCCAAGATTGACGGGCTGAGCCCCGTGATGGAATGGCAACCGCCCTACGTCTGGGAAACCGGCACGCGTCCCAAAGAACAAAACATCCGCAGCGCCATCGAGTTCACCAGAACCACATTCGGCGAACGCTTGCAATCGGTGATCCCCGTCTGCACCGACCGCGAACACAACCGCATCTATGGGGTCGAAGAATATTTATTGCCGACAATCATCCTAAGTCTGGACGAAGCCCGCGCCGTGTCACTGGTCCGTTCGATCCATCGAGACTACGACCAGCAGCGCACCTGGCAAGTCATCTCCCAATTAGGCTCAGCCGGCTCAAAACTCGCCGAACTGTTCCCCGGCTTCGCCAAATCGCAGTTAGGCCAGGTCGGCAAAACACTTCTGACCAAGTTCCTGAAGAAATGAGCGTCAAAGAAAGTGCCAGGCACGATCCACTGTGCCGTCCGCCGGTGATTGGGTACCGCAACCGAGCTTAGCCGATCCGGCAACCGCAGGGGTGTTACGACATTTGAGGCTTTGGATTCGTCGACAAAGTCGCGTCTTTTTGGGCTGACTCCGACAGCCCATGAAAGTCCTGTGAGCAGCGAAACGCCGACCACAGCCATCTATGACCCATATACGCGAGGCGCAGAATGCCAGCGTGCGGCCTACCGATGTGGCAAACGCCGCAAGAGGGAACAAAACATTCGACCCCGCAGTCCTCTCCCGGCCTCAAACAAGTCCCTGAAAAACTCTAAAATCTCGCGAACCTCCACCCCTCCGTATTCGTCCGAAGGACGAACGGCACAAGGGCGTTGGCGCTGCCAGTCCGATCCGCTAAACTCCCGCCGTCGATCAACTGCATCGCCATCGGCGATGCAGCAAACATCCATCGGAGAGGTGGCAGAGTGGCCGATTGCACCGGTCTTGAAAACCGGCATATCCGCGAGGGTATCGTGAGTTCAAATCTCACCCTCTCCGCTTGA
>Ga0105238_10000112_pt1 | contig 89923 bp, 77 predicted proteins | sample KBSC34metaG_FD_81526 | JGI IMG/M metagenome (GOLD analysis project Ga0105238, IMG submission 81526) | Corn rhizosphere microbial communities from Kellogg Biological Station, Michigan, USA - KBS C3-4 metaG | ecosystem: Host-associated > Plants > Roots > Rhizosphere > Soil | place: Michigan, USA...
ACTTGATCCGTGGCAGACACCTCTACTAAGTCATGCGGAATCCGCGCGCCAGCGGGGACACAAATTGTCCAAAAAAGTTGACCGGTTAAAAAAGGGGCTGAAACCGGATGCGGCTCCGTTCTGGTCGCCTCGTTTCATTCAGCGCGTATTGTTCGAAGTTATCGAGCGAGAAGAACCCCGGATCTCGCGGCCCAAAGGGTCAGCAATTCTCGTAGCCAGGGAGAAGGCGTTTCGCTGTAGGCCCTGGTGCCGCCGGCAAAAATGATGAAAGGCCTGAAGGACCGGCCGGTCGATTGATGTCGCCGCGGAGTTGGCGGACATGGTTGACAGATCGCATGAGGGGATCGCGCGAATTGTCAGCCTTTCAGAGTCGAACTCGTCGAGCGGAATCTTGTCGAGGTAATTCGGGATCAGCTCCTCAAGCAAAACAGGGAACTCGCCGAATTCTCGCTGATACTCATGTGCCGCGAGCACGACATCGATCATGAATCCAGACGTGCGGGCTGAATAAGTGAAACTGTCGAGCCCAGACACGTCACCGGACGTGATTGCACTGAACAGTCCAGCCTGAGCGAGCCGTTGGCCGATGGGGTCTTGAATCAGTTTTGCGAGTTGAGTGGGACTCAGTTGCCCAAGCTGTTTTGAGTCGTTTGTCGTGACTTCGAACAGCGTCGGATATTCACGACGAACCATAGGTGGTCGGTCCCAAGGGAGCTTGTCGGATTGCGGAAGCTGATTCACCAAGACCTGCCGCGTCAATCGTAATGAGACTTCCGGTTCACCGATCGTCCAGAAGTTCCAGCGTTCCCAAGCCGCGCCCATGACGCCATACTGCGGAAATCGATTCCATTCCGGGTACAGAGTCTTCGAGCCGTCTTCGCTTTCCAATTCATTTTTCACGATGACATAGTTGTATTTGAGCATCTCAGAAATTGGATTGGTGGCAGAAAGGTCCAGCGCGATTTCTTTCCGGGCGAGCTTCAACTGCTCAACGGAAACCTCGGCATGCGCTGCCCAGCGAGCGATGCCTTGATACGTCGATTCCCGGATCCGTCGGCGTTGTCCGATAGCCACCGGGTATCCGTTCATTCCAATGTGCCGACCTGGCGTCTTTGCGTTAATTTCTCATCTGAATGTATCCTGTTCTCCGTTATACCTTGCCGGATGGTGAAGACAAAACTTCATCGACGAGCCTCATCTGCCTGTTGAAAAAGGTGTCAGACCCTCTCCGGGCAACGGTTTCCTAAGCGAATTGACTGAGCCCTCCAAAGGGTCAGACACCTTTTTCAACAGGCTGCTAATCTGCGTCACCGCCGCCAGTCACCACTTGGTAGGGTTTCCCAACCTGTGGGCGGCGAAACGCTGACGGGAGCTACTCCAACTCGAGTTTGAATGTCCTCGAGGAACGCCCCCTTTAAAGAAGGACGGCCGCGAGCCCAGACACACGCATCGGAACATTGAACGTGACACATTTTCAAAAATACGACAATTAAAATAGACGCCGCGACTGCGCGTTGATACATTGTGGATGGCATGTCCTGGCAAACTGTCGTGGTTTGACTCGTGCTTCCCTTGGAGACCAACTGAAAGGCGTCGTATGAAACCGACTCGATTGGAACGGATGCCGCTGGTTGAAGCTGCACTGCGTGAGGAACTCGCCGACTTGGATGATCCGCCACGCTCGACACACAGTGCTGCCGGATCTGTGCACAAAAAGGGAGGTAAACCGGGCAGTCCCTTCAATGCGTGTGGCCAAGGCGGCGCAAAACCTTGGCGGATTGAGAGTCAGGCACCGTTTTCGTCCACCGCCGCACTGACGGAGCGGCAGCGGGCGCTTCCGACAGGGTTTGATGCCACATATCTGGATCTGGAATGTCTGGCCGACGTTGTCATCGAGCCGATGGAACCAGTTTGGGGATCGGTCGTGACGCGCGGTGCACTGACCGTCCTGGCGGGCGAACCTGGAATCGGAAAAAGCTTTGTGGCACTAGACATTGCCGCCGCGGTGACTCGAGGTGACCCACCGCGGCCGTTTTGTGCGGACACAACGAGGGGAATTGGACAGGCGTCGCATGACAGTCCTTCAGAGGCAGAGCAGCGCGCCAACGATGCCCATTTTCTGAACGCATCCTGCGCCGCGGATGAGAGTCACCCGCGGCGGCCGCGAAGAGTCCTGCTCTGTTCTCCTCATTATGAACGGGCGAGTGCGCTGATCCCGCGATTGATCGCTGCCAAGGCGGATCTGAACCTGGTTCAGACGATTAACGGCGTACGCGAGGTCGAAGACATCGACAGGGACGGATCCTGCTGGTCGTTTCAACTCGATCGCGATCTGCCCATTCTCGAAAGCGAACTGATGTTGCTCCAGGGCGGAGACTCGGAGATTGGCGTGGTTGTGATCGATCCGTTTCCGGACGGTGACTTCAGTGGCACTCGACAGAGTAAGAAATTGCACGACATCACATCGCAACTGGCCGAGATCGCTTCATCCTTCCAGATTGCCGTCCTGCTGGTCTGCGACGCGTTGCCGATCGACGATTCGAAGCGCGCGACTTCAATCACGGCGTACCCGTATTTCGAACGGATCGCTCAATCCGTCTGGGTCGTGGAACGCGACCCAGATTCCGACAAGGGGCGTCTGCTGCTGCCGGCCAAATCGAACCTGATTGAAGACCCGCTGGCACTGGCGTTTTCGCTCCAAAACAAAACTGTACGATGGCAATCCGAATCCGTTTCGATGACGGCCCGGGAATACCGGCTGGCGGTGCTGCAGCGACGTCGCAATCCGCTATTGTTCGAAGACACCAGCGAGTTGGCCCGAGCGACCGATTGGTTGAAAGCGCGATTGGCCAACGGAGCCGTTGCGTCCTGGCTGATCAAGCGAGAGGCGGCCGAGAATGAAATCAGCTATGCAACACTCCGCCGCGCCTTCTGCGGACTACGCTGCGAATCAAACCAAATCGAAGGCACTCGCCACCACGCCTGGGCCATTGCCGGTCCGCCACAGGCGGTTTGTGCGCGTCGTATGACAGGTTCAGAAAGCGATGATTTTTCGCGCGTTGTGGACGCCGGGGAAGGGAATCAGGCCGTGGATGATGGCCTTCCGTTGAAGGTGCCTGGGTATGCCGGTGCCGGTGCCGCACAGGACGACACATGGAATGTGCCTGCCACGATAGGTGTTCATGATGAGCATGGACTTGAGCATCAACTGGAGCGCGTACTTCAGCCCTGAAAAGAAGGGAGTTTGAAGGATTTGTTGATTGATGCTCAGCGACGCACTAAACCCTGTGGCTGATCATCGCGTGGTGACTTTCGGTGTCGTGTCGATTGCCGTTGGCGGTGCGAGCTGGGTCAGGTCGTCTTCGACTGCGGCCATTTCACCGAGCATTTGGGTATAGCGAACGAGTACCGGTTGCAGGGCTGCTAATTCTGCGCGGAATTCTTTGCGGCGTTCGGGGTTGTCGAATTCGGCGGATAGCAGGTGCCATTTGGCTGTGAATGGTCGGACGATCTGGTTGAGGACGATGATCGCGAGCTTCGCGAATTCTCCACCGTGCCGGCCGTACTTTTTCAGGATCTCGCGCGTCAGCTTGAACAGACTGAAGACGCTTTCCAGAGCCGTTTTTTCGTCGCCGTGATCGTCGGGAAGCGGTTGTGTCGTGATTCTTGTCAGCAGTTCAACGTACAAATCCCAGGCGGCATCCCGATCCGGATCGCTGGGTGCAAACTGAAGCTCTGCAAAATGCAGGTTAAGCTTGAGTGAATTCATACTCCATCGATCAAGCCATTCACGCCATTTCATGGAAATTCTCCTGTTTAGGTGTCGCGTACTGAGAACTCGCCTTTCAAAAGCGAACTGGCCTGCATCCGAACACGATCTCTCATCAGATCGCGCTGCCCGCTCAAATCGTCTCTCGCCCTGATGGGGGAGCAAGCCTGATCGCTGGTGAGTCGACGAGATTGACTTGTGCGATTTCCTTGCCAATGCGGCGTTTCATCGCGCTGTAAAAACACAAAACCCATGAGCCGCTGGGAACGACTCATGGGTCTTGTTCGAGCGGAGAGGGAGGGATTCGAACCCTCGGTCCGGTTTCCCAGACACAGCATTTCCAGTGCTGCACAATCGGCCGCTCTGCCACCTCTCCAGATTGAGATGTTATTTCGTTGCGGGATTCTATCAAAGCGTTGTGGCTAGGCAAACTGTGGGTTTGGCCTGCCACTTCATCGCGGTTGACTCGGCCGCGGGTCGGCGGGGTGCGCGACTGAGTTGGGTTAAGAATAGGGATACGGCTCGCGCGTTGCGGGTGACTCGACCGCAGGTCGGCGGGGTTCGCGATTGGGTTGGGTTCAGAATCGCGACACTGCTCGCGCGTGGCAGGTGACTCGTCCGCGGGTCGATGGGATTCGCGATTGAGCCGGGTTCAGAATACGGATATCGCTCGCGCGTGGCAGGTCCCTGACGATGGCGATTACTCGGTCGCGCCGGCCAGGCGTTCTTCTTTGCGCTTGGCGACGTCGGCGTTGTTCGCTTCGGTACCGGCGACCGCGGCCAGGCGGCGGCGGACCGTGCGGATGTTGGCGTTCAACGAGCGCCACTTGGTATTGCGCTTGAATTCGGCTTCGGTCAGGCCCTTTTCTTGCAGTGACTTGGCGTAGGTGGCCAGATCCGCGTTGGCGGCTTGCAACTGTCGTTCGAGAGTGGTGCGAGACAAGGGCATAACACGGGCTCTTTCACAGATCTTTGAGACACAGAGTCCGCTGCGTGCACTGAGGCTTGGGCTTCGGGCAACGGGCAACGGCGGAATACAAGTCAATTTCGAGCCCTAGATTCTACAGATGTGACCAAGGTCCGCAACCCTGGTCCGTTCGAACGGGTGCGTTCGTTTGTTCGGACGCGATGCGGTCTGCGCGTCACCTCGCGATTCAATTCACAACACAATAGCCATAAATGACTTATGTGGAATTGTCGGTGAATTGGCAATCCTCGCTGGAAAATCCGTTCACACCACCTGTTGCGCCTGTGAGGCCCCAGTTGACTTTGAGTTTCATCTGATTTCAATTTTGGCGGGGGATGAACTGCCGATTGTTCGTTCTGCGGCAAGACTCGCCGATCCGAACTGTTAATTTGAGTAAAATGCGGTTTACCCAAATTCAACAGCCGATGTATTTCCCTGTTCCTGTCATTGCACTTGTCTGCATCTTGGAAAGCAGGGATTGGCCCTCGCGGCGCGTGTGATTACGCGATTTGACGATTGAGCGTGAGCCGGTCTCCATTTTCAACAGGCAGCTCGCATCATGTCGAATGGTTTCGACAGCGATGATCAGGAGCGCACAACAGACGATTCATTCCGCGACGACGAGCGAATGCTTGTCGAGCTGGCCGAGCGGGACCATCAGGGAGGACGTTGGCATGGCATCACGATCAGTGGCTCGCTCGAATCGGTCCACGTTTGCGTCTGCAACAATCATTTGTTGTTCGGTCATTCTGCTCTGCGTCAATTCCAGTACGCAGGCACAGGACAAGTCTGACAAGGCGGATGCCATGTTGGACAATTTGCGTCATCGCTCGGCCGAAGATCGTTGGGAACGGATGAAGAAGATGTACCCCAACGAACCGCAAGCTCCACGGCGTAAGTCGCCGATGCGTTTGCCGGACGGTCGGCAATTGAATCTGCCTGAAGAGGATGTTCCTCCATCACCAGAAGATGCGACGCTATTGCCACGGTTGTCGGCGCTGCCAAACAACGAGCCGAGTGATTGGGTTCTGCCCGCTCGTCAACCCGCAGTTAACGAAGTTGCGAATGAGAATGTGGCAAGCGCCGTCGCGTCAGACGCGACCTCGGCTGCGAATGGCGCATCCGGCGGCGACCTGGTCGCTCAGAGCCGTGATCCGGATACAACCAAAGCGATTACTGCTGACAAGACCCTTGCCGGGATGCGTCCGCTGCGTAAGCGGAACATGCAAGACATCGCACCGTATTACGATCGCGACAAGGATTCCGACATTCGCGCATTCGCGATCGAAAAGGCCAAGGAATTCGACATCGTAATCCGTCATATCGACTACGAAGAACGCGTGTTCCCGCAGTTGAATATGACTTGGGAGCCGACCAACTATTATCACTTCCCACTCTACTTCTCGGACCCCGCCCTGGAACGATACGGACACGCGCATCATCCGTTGGTCCAGCCGTTTGCCTCCATCGGCCGGTTTGGAACTCAATTTGTCCTGTTGCCATACCAAATGGTGATCAACCCACCCTGCAAGGAAGAGTATCCACTGGGCTGGTACCGTCCGGGTGACTGTGCACCGAAACTGCACTATCAGATTCCCTGGAATGCGGAAGCGGCAGCGGTGGAAGCAGGTGTTGTCACCGGATTGTTCTTCATCATTCCGTGATCGCCAACTAGAAACCTCATTAAAGCAATTGAAGAGCATCAAGGGCACCTGAATCGAAGGCTCGACTCAGGTGCCCTGTCATTTTGATGCGGCGGGCAGCTTCATCGACGCGGACTCTTGTTATGCGGGTGCCGCTACGAACAAGATAGCGTCGGCGCCTTGATCACTCTCGGATTGCTCGCATGTCAGACTCGCCCCAGGACAAAGAATCGACGTCGAAGCCGCGCGGTCTGTGGGCGGTGATGGGGGCGACGGGCGCGAGTGATGCGGCGGCGCCTCCGGTCGAAGTCTCGCCGCCCACCGCAGCAGAATCTGAGTCTGAAGAGACTGTGGAGCCGTCGACGGATCACCCGCTACGAGGTTTGTTTGCGATCATGCAGCAGGCGTCGCGCGGCGAATCGGAAACGACAACGTTGGCGGCGGCGGATTCGCAGAGCGAGTGTCTGGTCACGAGTACCGAACCGCCGTCTCAATCAACCGCATCGTCGTCGGGGGAGACCAATTTCGAAGTGGTGACTCACGAGCAATTGGTACAACCGATGCCGCCAGGCTGGTTGAAAACTGCGGATGTCTACGAGATGCGTTTCATCGATCAAGACGATCGTGAAGGACGGATCGCAATCGCCTGCGGAATTGGCTCGGTCGTGTTGTCATTTCTGGCGTTTTGGCCCGAGGCGTGGATGAGTGTTCCGGCAGCAGTCTTGGGATTCATCGCCGTCATTCGGGGTAGCCTGTTACTCACGACACAATCGCGTCGGCGCGAACGCAACGCGTCAGTTCGACGCATGGCAGTGATTGCCATCCTGCTGGGAACGGGCGGGGCATTTCTGGGGCCATTTTTCACATCATTGGCCCGCACGTGGCAAATACCGACCGCACCTGGCTTGCATGTCGAAAACGCGACGGCTGTAAATCCGGCGAGCGATCGGCGAGATACTGTGAACGTTTGAGAAACTGTGGCGTCTAACCCATGGGGGGGATGGCCGAACTCGTGACGTCGTAGACGCGTCTGGATCGCTCAACGTATCAGCCGAATTCACTGGAACTCAGGTCAATGAATCAGCCTGGGACGTGAACGGCAAGTCTTTTGCTGAATGCGGTGAGCCAGACGGTGCTTTTTCACGTTCGATCGATTGAGAATTGGTCGTCAAGTGTGTCTGTGCAGTAAACGGAGCTGTTCGTACTGATCGGTCATCAAAATCCTCCCTTGAGGTGTCCCTTACGGGTATAATCTGGAAGTCGGTCTCGGCGCGACTATTGAGTTGGCACGCACTGGGTACGGTCTGTCGCGAGACAGCGAGGGGCGCTCACCGAACGGAAACTCGGCGAAAGGTAAGGTTGCCGTGCATGCCAGTCACGTTTCTCGGTGGGCAGTGCGTGTCGTACGGACCTGTCGCGTTGAAGCATAGGTTAGACGCTCTGAATTTCAGCTCAGGGGACGCCAAAGCTGAACTTGGATGCGTTCAAGGGGTTTGAAGAATGAATTGCGACGTGCCTCACGACTCGAAACGGACTGCGGTTCGAGTGTTCATCGTGGCGATGCAGGTGATGACGGCGACTCAACTGGTCGTGGCTGATGATGCTCCCGCCAAGAAGCCGCCCCTCGGTCAATTCCTGACCGTGACCAGCCCGGTCGATGATTCGGTGTTCGGCCGAGTTTCAACCACGGCGCTTAAACTGCAGACCCAGGCCGCTCAAGAGGATCGTTCGGCAGTTCTCGTGCTGCAGATCGATCCCGGCACCAGCCAGTTCCATCACGTTCAGGGACTCGCCAAGTTCCTGACGTCATCACAGATTTCCAACGTCACGACGGTGGCGTGGATTCCGGCGACCGTCACTGGGCCCAACGTGCTGGTGGCACTCGCTTGCAAGCAGATTGTCATGCATCCCGACGCTGAACTGGGCGACATTGGCCGCGGCAAGCCATTAGAAGCGGACGAACAACAGGCGGTGCTGGCGTTGGCTCAGAAGCGGCACAACATCAAAATCAATTCCGCGATTGTCCGCGGTATGATGGACCAGCAGGAGCAACTTTGGCGCGTTCGGGTCCGCGCGATGGAACCTGGCAGAGACGAATTGGAATCGCGTGTCGTCACAAAGGACGAACTCGAGACTCTGCGCAAGACCAACGTCAACATCGAGAACGTCGAAGTCGTCAAAGACTCGGGAATCATTGGAACATTTCGAGGCAGTAGCGCGCGTGGTCTGGACATCCTGATCGCTCAAACGGCTGACAACCGCACCGCCGTTGCCTCGTTCTATGGATTGCAACGCGACGCGTTGCGCGAACCGGTCGTGGAGAAAGAGAACCGCAAGGTGCGCTTGATCAAACTCGACGGCGTCATCGATCGATTGCAGGAGAGTTTCATCCTGCGGCAGATCGATCGAGCTGTGGCCGAAGACTCGCAGGCGATCGTGTTTCAGATCGATTCGCCCGGCGGATTGCTGGTGGAAAGTATTACCCTGGCCAATGCCATCGCCAGCCTGGAAGAAAAGAAGATTCGGACGATTGCCTATGTGCAACGCGAAGCCATCAGTGGGGCCGCAATTATTTCGCTCGGCTGCGATGAGATCTATCTACATCCCGAAGCCAAAATCGGGGACGCAGGTCCGATTCAAATGCGGCCTGGTCAGGCATTCGAACGAGCCCCCGAAAAAATCCTCAGCCCGCTGAAAGTCGCCTTACGTGATCTCGCCGAAAAGAAACATCGTCCGGTTGCCATCTGTGAAGCGATGGCCGATCGCCTGATGAAAGTCTATCAGGTGTCCAATCGTGACAATGGTCGAGTCTGGTTCATGAGTGAACTGGAGATTCATGCGACCAATGGCGAATGGATTCAAGGGCCACAACTGCGCGAAACGAATGGCGAATTGCTGTTCACATGCAACGGGGCTCGCGCACACGAATTGAAATTGGCCGAATCCCCCGTGAACGACATCGATGAGTTGAAGACGCGGATCGGTGTGCCCGCCAGTCTGCGACTGGTTCCTGTCGAAAAGACATGGGTCGATCGATTGGTCTTTACACTGAACCATCCCGGAATGGTCGTGTTGATGATTGTGCTGGGAATCGCGCTGATCTATCTCGAATTGCATTTCATGACCGGCATCCTGGGAATTCTTTCGGTACTGTGCTTCTCGTTGTTCTTCTGGAGCAACTTCATGGGAGGCACGGCTGGGTGGTTGGAAGTCGTCCTGTTCGTGCTGGGAATCGGCTGTCTGGCCCTCGAGATCTTCGTGGTACCGGGCTTCGGCGTGTTCGGCGTATCGGGCATACTGCTGGTGCTGGCATCGCTGATTATGGCCGGCCACTCGTGGACTTATGATTTCATGACCAACGTCGAAGAGCTGACCTGGCATACGGGAAAGGTGTTGGTATCGTTCGGAATTGTGCTGGCGATCGGCATCACGATCGCGCGGTTCCTGCCCTCGTTGCCAGGATTTGATGCACTCGTACTGGGACCGCCAGGAGCGGATGGCGATGAACCTCGATTACGATTGGAACCGTCACCATCCACCAACAGCCTGATGCAGGGGATCGCTGTTGGTGACCGCGGCCAGGCACTGACGATGTTGCGACCTTCGGGTAAGGCGCGGTTTGGCAATCGGCAGTTTGACGTCATCAGCGATGGGCCTTTCATTTCGCCGGAAGGCGAGTTGGAAGTCGTTTCGATGAACGGCAACCGGATTGTCGTCCGGCAGGTTTGAATGGAACCCCGTTGTGAAGGTGGCGAGACAGCGCCCGCAGACGGATATTGTTGCCACCCTGCAATCGGTTAACACAGCATTGATGCAGGCAAAACAAACGGCACGGTCACCTGCAGGTCACCGTGCCGCGCTTTTCCACGGGATGTGACTGCGGCAGCAGAGCCACATCAAGCCAGTGGATGAGTTTCGTCTCTTGGGCAGATCGCATTCTGCCGTGCATTTAGCGTCACTAACCTGCATCTTCGTTACGACACCTTGGATCAGGCCGTTGTTTGGCTGACCCGTCCGGATTCATCATCCTTCATCAGGCCAGAATGTCGGTGACAATCTTGCCGTGCACATCGGTCAATCGGAAATCGCGGCCTTGGGCACGATAGGTCAACTTCTCGTGGTTGATACCCAGCAGGTGCAGGATCGTTGCGTTCAGGTCGTGCACGTGAACTGGCTTCTCAGTGATATTATAGCTGAAGTCGTCGGTTTCGCCGTGTACCATTCCCGGTTTCACTCCGCCGCCAGCCATCCACATCGTGAAATTGCGAGGATGATGGTCGCGGCCGTAGTTGTCTCGAGCCAGCGTTCCCTGGCTGTAAACTGTGCGACCAAACTCACCGCCCCATACCAGCAACGTGTCATCCAACATGCCTCGTTGCTTCAGGTCCTTGATCAAGCCGGCACAGGGTTGGTCGGCCACTTTGGTCAATTGGCGGATCGAACCAGGCAGGCCGCCATGGTGATCCCAACCGCGTAAAAACACCTGCGTGAAGCGGACGCCACGTTCTGCCAGTCGCCGAGCCATCAGACAGTTGTAAGCGAACGAACCGGGCTGGCTCACTTCGGGGCCGTACATTTCCAAAACGTGTTTCGGCTCTTTCGAGATGTCGGCCAGTTCTGGAACCGACGTCTGCATGCGGAACGCCATTTCGTACTGGGCGATGCGAGCGGCAATTTCCGGGTCACCCAGTTCCGACAGACGTTGCTGGTTGAGTTCACCCAGGCCGTCCAGCATTTGCCGGCGAACATCACTGTTGACACCGGGCGGATTCGACAAATACAGCACCGGATCACCGGATGACCGCAGTGAAACGCCTGCATGCTTCGTGGGGAGGAAGCCTGATGCCCACATGCGTGAGAACAACGCCTGGTTCATGCCTCCCGTGGCCAGACGCGAGATCAGCACGACGAACGACGGCAGGTCATCATTGGGGCTGCCGATGCCATATGATAACCAGGCACCAAGTGATGGCCGGCCAGGAATCTCGCTGCCGGTCGTGATGAAGGTGATCGCAGGATCATGATTGATCGCGTCGGTGTGCATCGATTTGATGATGCAGATATCGTCGGCCACGCCGGCCATCTCGGGCAGTAGTTCACTGATCCAGGCTCCGTGCTTGCCATGCTGAGCGAACTTGAACATCGACGGAGCGACCGGGAAGCGCGATTGCCCCGAGGTCATCGTCGTGATGCGTTGACCGTTGCGGACCGACTCGGGCAGATCCTTGTCGAAGTATTCTTCGAGTTTCGGTTTGTAGTCCCACAGATCCAATTGCGATGGACCGTCGGCCATGAACATCCAGATCACTCGTTTGGCTTTTGGAGCATGATGAAAGGCGGGCATCATTCCAAAAGTCTGCCGATCACCACCGGAGGCCAGATCGTTGGCGAAAATGCTGGGGTTCATGCAGGCGCCCAGCGCGGCCGCACCCAATCCCGCCGCCGAACGGCCGAAGAAGTGCCGCCGGGTCATCGCCAGTTTGTATTCGAGCATCGGGTCCATAATTCAGGTTCCTGGTATCGCCGGGACGACGTACTTGGGTCTACTTGGTAATTGCTTCGTCGAGATTGATCAGCAGATTGGCCATCATCGTCCAGGCTGCATATTCGACCGTATCCAGATTGGGATTTCGTTTCGTGTCGCCGTACGACAGCAACTTTTCTGCGGCAGGTTGATCGTTCTTGAAGACCGTCAATTGTTTGTCGAATGACGTTTTCAATACCGCCAATTCTTTCGCGGATGGAGGCCGAGCCGTCATCCAGCGGAAGCCGAAGATCAGTCGTTCCTCGGGTGTCGATCCGCCTTCCAGCATCATTCGTTCACCCAGCTTGCGGGCGGCGTCAATGTATTGCCGATCGTTCATCAAGGCGAGTGCCTGCAACGGAGTGTTAGTGCGCGGACGACGGACTGTACAATTTTCTCGCGATGGCGCATCGAACGTGGACATGGATGGCGGCGGCGCGGTGCGCTTCCAGAATGTGTACAGGCTGCGACGATACAGCGCTTCGCCTTCATCGGGTTTGAAGTCGCGTGTATTGCTGCCCACGAACGCCACTGCTTCCCAGATCCCTTCAGGTTGATACGGCTTTACGCTCTTGCCACCCGCTCGTTCGACCAGTAGACCACAACTGAACAGGACCGAATCACGGATGACTTCCGCATCGACCCGGAAGCGCGGTCCGCGGCCCAGCAATAGATTTTCAGGATCTTTCGACAGCAAGGCGGGTGAGACTTTGGCCGACTGTCGATAGGTACCCGACATCAGCATCAACTTGTGCATCTTCTTGATGTCCCAGCCCGTGTTGATGAACTCGATCGCCAGCCAATCGAGCAGTTCGGGATGCGTCGGCCAAGTTCCCTGGGCTCCAAAGTCTTCGGCGGTTTTGACGATCCCCGTGCCGAAGAATTGCTGCCAGTAGCGATTGACGATGACGCGTGAAGTTAGCGGATGATTCGGTGAGACCAGCCACTTGGCCAGACCCAGGCGATTGTTCGGAACGCCCTCAGGCAGCGAAGGCAGTGCTGACGGGACACCACGATCAACCTTTTCACCCTTTTTGTCGTAGGCACCGCGAATCAGGACGAACGTTTCTCGTTCTTGCGCCAAATCTTCACTGACCATCGTGGCAGGAACTGCCGCATCGAGGTCCTTTTTCTGCTTATCGACTTCGCCGATCTTGCCTTGCAACCCGGCGAAGGTGGCTCGACTGCCTGTGTTGATATTCTGCAGGAAGTACTCGCGCAGTTGTTTCACCTGGTCGGGATTTCGCTTAGTCGTTTCAACTTTCAGCGCGGCTTGAATGTGTTGTGGCAACGTGGTCTTCGGTGTGGGGAGTTCGGACTCTTCCCAAGCGAGTTGCGACTGGAAATCAGTCGGCAGGGGCAATGTTCGACTGACGATGCCAGCTTGATCCCAATAGCAAGTGCCGCCAAATTGAGTGAACGCCCAACCATTCAAGGTGGCTCCAGGCATCAGTCCCACGTCCGACGCGTTGACTTCCAGGCGAACCCATTCGCCCGCGCGAGGCAACGGTCCCGCGATGCGCTTGGCGGGAGTGTTCTTGGCTCCGAAGCCGATCGCATCTTCATCGCCCCAGTTGAAGCGGTGTTCCCATGTCCCATCGTTGAACTGCAACATGATGGCGCGAGGTAGATTGGCCGGGTCGAGGTAGACATGGGCAAACAGCACATCTCCTTCACCGATTTTCAGGCCGGGATTGGCCCCGGTGAAGAAGTGTTGCGACAAACCAGTGGCCGTCCGAGTCGTCGATTTCTCACCAGAATGAACGGGTCCTTCACCTCGCGTGACGAACTTCCAGGGTGAATCTCCCTGCAATTGAGCCCCAGCGGGGACTTCGTCTTCGATCCAGACCAGTTCGCGTCGAATGACGGACAATGCGTCAGCAGGGATTTCACTGCTTTCCATTGGGTCGACATACTTTGCATTCGCATTGGCCAGTTCCGTCACGATATCGCGTTGCAGCGATGCCAGTTGCTCGTCGAGTTCCCGCTGCTTGGTTTGCTGAGCGGCCGAGGGCAGCTTCAGGATTGGCGGCGGCAATAAGGCGTTGCCATCCATCGCCTGATCTGACATCGAATAGAAGTAGGAATAGAGCGAATAGAATTCTTTCTGCGAGATCGGATCGAACTTGTGGCTATGGCAAACGGCGCATTGCAGTGTCAGGCCCAGGAAGACGGTCGACAGTGCTTCGGTCCGATCGACGGCATAGCGCACCAGCACTTCGGCATCGATGGATCCGCCTTCGCTGGTTGTCACATTGCAGCGATTGAAACCCGACGCAATCTTTTGTTCGACCGTCGCATTGGGAATCAGATCGCCACCCAATTGCTCGATCGTGAATCGATCAAACGGAAAATTTTGGTTGAAGGCGTTGATGACATATTCGCGATAGGGCCACAGCGATCGTTCATTGTCCAGGTGCAGACCGTGTGTATCACCGTAACGAGCGGCATCCAGCCAGATGCGTCCTTGATGCTCGCCATAACGAGGCGACATCAACAATCGATCGATGACGCGTTCGTAGGCTTCAGGAGACGCGTCGGCCAGAAACGCGTCGACTTCCGCAGGTGTCGGAGGCAGACCTGTCAGGTCGATCGTGACGCGGCGGATCAGGGTTACTTTGTCGGCTTCGAATGACGGTTCCAAGCCGTCGGCTTCCAACCTCTTCAGAATAAACTTGTCGATGTCGTTCCGGACATTGTTCGAGTACCGCGTCTGTGGCGGTTCCGGACGAACGGGTGGAATGAAGGACCAGTGGCCCTGATACTCGGCACCTTCGGCGACCCATTGTTTCAGAATGGCGATATCGGCAGGTGTCAGGCTTTTACCACTATCTGCGGGCGGCATCCTTTGACTGGAATCTTCAGAGATGATTCGCGCGATCAACGCACTGGCATGGATATCATTCGGCACGATCGCCGTGTCGCCCGATTCCAACTTGCTGGTTGCGATGTCTCGCTTATCCAACCGCAGTCCCGCTTGGAGCTGATTCTTGTCAGGACCGTGGCAGAGGTAACAGTTATTCGACAGGATCGGCCGCACGTCACGGTTAAACTCGATCTTGCGATCGGCAGCACCGGCCACCGAAGCAAACAACGCCGGAACGAAAAGAGCCATTGAAGCAACGCGTCGAAGCGGCATTGACCTGCATCCTCGAAAGACAAAGGAGGAATGGGAATTCTGCGGTAGGCATATCTGGCGGGCGATTCAGGGAGAATCGTGCATCAATAACAACCGATTCGATAACGATTGTCAAATTGGAAACACCGCAAACGGACTTGGACGGCGGTTGGTGCCAGAGATTTCGACTTAAGTGATTGGGAAATCCCTGGTTCAGCGGAGTCCGATCTTGCCGATTTTGCTGCCATGTTCCACAATTCGTCGGCGCTCGGGTTGAGCGACTGCGTTTGGAGGGTCCTTCAGGGAGGAAGGTTGATGCGCAATTTCTATTTTCTGGTCCTCGCCGCCTGGATCGGCGGAATAACCGGATGCAATGAAATCGTTTCGACCCCTAGCGAACGCGCTGTAGCGATTGATGTCGTTGGAGATCCCTCGGACCCGACGCCTGATTCGATGCGACCGGCCGACTTCGTCGGTTCTGAACGGACCGTCCTGGACGGAGCGGCAGAGGTCGCTGAATTGGAATCGACTCCTGCCGCCATGTCGCCAGCGACCGAGGAATCCAACGAACCCGAAGCCGAACCTGCACCCGACGTTATTGGCGGCCAAGGCATTGCCAAGCCCGTGAGCTTGAAAAAGCAGCGCCCGGCGGCCACTCTCGAACGCAAATAGACTCAACGACATGCAAGGGTCGGACAAGACTTGAGAAAACGATTTCCGAAGAGGGCGGTCATTCGACTGGGAGTGTTCGCGGTCATGACAACGGTCGGTCTGGATATCGGGGGGGCAAACATTAAAGCGGCCGATGAAGGCGGGCACGCGGTTAGTCGAGTTTTCGCGATCTGGCGCGAACCGGAGAAGCTGTCTGACGAAATCGCGGCGTTATTGCGACTGTTTCCGCAACCATCGCGAGTCGCCGTGACCATGACAGCAGAACTGGCAGATTGTTTCACGACGAAATCTGAGGGTGTGCGGTTCATACTGGACGCGGTCGACACGTGTGTCAGGAACATCAACGATCGATCGCCAGCCGAGATCGACGTGTGGAGTACTGAGGGCCGGTTTCTCTCCACTGACAATGCACGGGATCGTTGTCAAAAAGTCGCGGCGGCAAATTGGCACGCGCTGGCAACGTGGTCTGGACGATTGGTTCCCACCGGCTCCGCCGTGTTAATGGACATCGGCACGACGACGACGGACATCATTCCCCTGCACAACGGGCGACCGATCCCGATGGGACTGACCGATGTCGGACGTTTGCAGAGTGGCGAGTTGTCTTATTCAGGCGCTCGACGTACACCGATCTGTGCGATCGCCCACAGCGTGCCACTCCAGGGTGGCTATTGTTCGATTGCCGCAGAAGTATTCGCCACTACATTGGACGTGTATTTGTTGACCGGGAACATCGCCGACGACGAACACGATCGAGATACGGCGAACGGCAAACCCGCGACGAAATCGGCTGCTTATGACCGGTTGGTTCGTATGTTGTGCTGTGATCGTGACGAAGTGACTCTAGACGAAGCCGTCCAGATCGCGCGATTTTTGGCGGATGTCCAGCGTCAACGCCTGGCGGGATCATTCGAACGAGTTGCGCAGCGGCTGCCTGACAGTTGCCAGCAGGTCATTCTGTCAGGATCGGGTCTGTTTCTCGCTCATCGAATCGCTTACGAAAATCGACATACGGCGAACGCAAGAGTGATTTCGTTATCAGATCAACTGTCACCATCCGTCGCGACGGCAGCGTGCGCTTACGCCGTGGCGCAGATGTCGGCAGGAGTTCACGGCTGATGGAATGATCAATTGCGTCGCTGGACAGGGCAAAAAATAACCCGACTCGATTGAGCCGGGTTATTTCGTATTCAGTCGGATCGCCGACGTCCCGAAGGAATAGATCGCATCCGAATCAAATATGGCGTTCTCGCGAAGCTGAATTCTTCCGTCTGAGCCGTGCCTCAACGCGACACGTCTGTGCGACACGCATTAGTAGCGATAGTGTTCGGGCTTGAACGGTCCATTGACCGACAGGCCCAGGTAGTCGGCTTGTTTCTGACTCAGCTTCGACAGCTTGACGCCGATCTTTTCGAGATGCAGACGAGCGACTTCTTCGTCCAATTCTTTCGGCAAACGATGAACGCCGATCGAGTACTTGCTGGTTTCGGTCCACAGTGCAAGCTGCGCAAGCGTCTGATTGGTGAAGCTGTTGGACATCACGAATGAGGGATGGCCAGTTGCACAGCCCAGGTTCACCAGGCGCCCTTCGGCAAGGAGGATGATACTGCGATTGGTGCCCTTGAATGTATAGCGATCGACAGCGCCGACATCGCTCGGCTTGACGTTGACCTTCGTGGCCTTGCCCGCCTTGACCTGCGCTTCCAGCCAGGCGACATCGATTTCGATATCGAAGTGGCCGATGTTGCAGATGATGGCATCGTGCGGCATCTTTTCCATGTGCTCACCACGAAGGATGTCACAGCAGCCGGTCGTCGTGACGAAGATGTTGCCTTGAGGAGCAGCGTCTTCCATCGTCGTCACTTCGAAGCCTTCCATCGCGGCTTGCAAAGCGCAGATCGGATCGATTTCCGTGACGATCACGCGAGCGCCATAACGCTGCATCGAGATTGCACAGCCCTTACCGACGTCACCATATCCAGCGACGACGCACACCTTACCGGCGAGCATCACATCGGTGGCACGTTTGATTCCGTCAGCCAAAGATTCACGGCAGCCGTACAGGTTATCGAACTTGCTCTTGGTCACCGAGTCGTTGACGTTGATCGCCGGAACCTTTAGTTCACCACGTTCGAACATCTGGACCAGGCGATGAACGCCGGTGGTCGTTTCTTCGCTCAGGCCTTTGATGCCCTTCAGCAGTTGCGGGAACTTCTGGTGGACCATCATCGTCAGATCGCCGCCGTCATCCAGGATCATGTTCAACGGCTGACCGTCCGGGAAGTACAGCGTCTGCTCAATACACCAGTCAAACTCTTCGTTGGTCATCCCCTTCCAGGCATAGACGGGAATGCCAGCGGCCGCGATCGCGGCAGCGGCGTGGTCTTGCGTTGAGAAGATATTGCAGCTACTCCAGGTGACTTCCGCACCCAGGGCGGTCAGCGTTTCGATCAGCACTGCTGTCTGAATTGTCATATGGAGACAGCCGGCGATCCGGGCACCTTTCAGTGGCTTCGTGGCACCGTACTTGGCTCGCAATGCCATCAAGCCGGGCATTTCGTTTTCGGCGATTTCGATTTCTTTGCGACCGAACGCAGCCTGGCTGATATCCTTGACCTTGTATGCGGGTCGATCAGTCTTGGAGGTGTCTGAGCTTTTTGGTTTCAACGCTTCGGCGGTCGACATTCCGACATTCCTTCTAACAAACAAAAAGAAGGGGGCGATCCATGCGAACTACCCCATCTGTGTGGTCAAAACATTTGAAAATCCACACTGCGGCCCGGTCCCTCACAAGGGACTAAAAACATGGCGGCACCAATAGACTTGTGTCAACACAAATAGACTTGTGTCAACACAAAATCCGGCCGCAACAGTATAGCTAGTCCGTCCAACGCTGTCTTGCGACCCGATTTTTGCTGGACCACTCGTCCTAACTGGCAAAGTGACGAGACTTTTCGACAACGGCGATTTGAGGATTCGGCTCCCTGAAGCGGCGAAGAAAAAGAAGCTGGCGGATCGTTCCTGGATCGAATAGGCTCGTGCCCACGGTAACTTGGTTAAAGGAATCTGGCAGCATGGTTGGCAGCGCGACGCGCATTCGAGACGTATATTCCGGTGGGCGATTCGGCCTGTCGATCGAGATTTTCCCGCCCAAAACTGCGGAAGGTGATGAATCACTGCGCCAGACGCTGCGTGAACTGACGCCCTTTAAGCCGGCGTTCGTGTCGTGTACCTACGGTGCCGGCGGTTCCACTAGCAAACGCACAGTGGAATGGTGTCAAGAAATCCAGCAACAACATGGGGTTGCGTCGACGGCGCACTTCACCTGTGTTGGTAGTACACGTGCCGTTTTGGTGGAGTGGCTGAACTTCGCGTGGCAGGCCGGCATCCGCAACATCATGGCCTTACGCGGTGATGCGCCCGCCGGGCAGACTCAGTTTCAAGCCGTGGAAGGCGGACTGAAATATGCCAATGAATTAGTCGGCTTGATCCGCGACCACTTTCCTGAAATGGGGATCGGGGTCGCAGGCTATCCGGAAAAACATCCCGAGGCACCCAACCTCGATGCGGACTTCGAAAACCTGCTGCGCAAAGTTCGTGCTGGTGCAGATGCCATTTTCACTCAATTGTTTTTTGACAATGCCAGCTTCTTCCGATTCCGCGACCGGGTCGCTCGAGCCAATCTGGGTGTCCCGATCATTCCGGGCATCATGCCAATCACCGAATTCGCGCGGATCCAGCGCATCACTGCGATGTGTGGTTCCGTCATTCCTGCAGGCCTGGCAGGACGATTGGAAGCTGTGAAAGAAGACAAGCAGGCGCAGTATGAGATCGGGGTCCAATTCGCGATCAGTCAGTGTCGCGAACTGATCGATCAGGGTGTCGACGGGATTCATTTCTACGTCCTGAATAAGAGTCAGGCGGGACGCGAGATCCTGGAAGAACTGGGAATTTCCGGCGTCTCGTCGAACAAGTAACCGATATGACGCAACTTCCACTGGTGACTGATTCGCCGAGTCAGGAACCGACTCGTCCGCTGAAGCCGCGAGTGTACGAACTGGACGCGACGGCGCTGGCCGAATGGTGCGTTTCGAAGGATTTTCCCGCGTACCGCGCGGAACAGATCCGGCGTTGGATCTTTGGCCGACGCGTCAACCAATTCAGCGAGATGCACGATTTGCCCGCAACGCTGCGTAAAGCACTCGACGACGAGTTCTCGTTGTTCCCCGCCGAACGTACTCAGCATCTCATTGGCAGCGACCGTACCGAAAAGCTGCTGCTCAAATTGACCGATGGTCAGTTGATTGAATGCGTGCTGATGCGCGAAACAGATCGGCGTACGATCTGTATTTCGACCCAGGTCGGCTGTGCGATGGGCTGTGTATTCTGCGCCAGTGGATTGTTGGGATTGAAACGCAACCTGACAACCGGCGAGATTCTGGAGCAGGTACTGTCCCTTGATCGTCTGTTGCCCAAGGGCGAACAGATTACCAATGTCGTCGTGATGGGGATCGGCGAACCGCTGGCGAATTTGAAATCGCTCGTCCCGGCACTCGACACGTTGAACGAAAAGGGCGGATTGGGGCTGGGCGCGCGTCGCATCACCATTTCGACCGTCGGTTTACCAGAAAAGATCCGCGAGCTGGCGAATTCAGGCAAACAATACAACCTGGCGGTGTCGTTGCACGCCCCGAACAACGAACTGCGGGATCGCCTGGTGCCAGTGAACGACAAGATCGGCATCGACGCCATCCTGCAGGCCACCGACGACTACTTTGCGATCACCGGTCGCCGTATCACGTACGAGTATGTGTTGCTGTCCGGGGTGAACGACGAACCGAATCACGCGCGTCAACTCGCCAAGCAACTGCAGAATCGAATCGCCCACGTCAACCTGATCCCGATGAACGGAGTGACCGAACTGGACTTCGTCGCCCCGACGGCCCCTCGAACGGATGAGTTTGTGAAGACCCTCGAATCGTTCGGCATCCCAGCTACCGTTCGCAAGCGAAAGGGTGCCGACATCGACGCGGCTTGCGGTCAGTTGCGGTTGGCGCGCGAACGAGAACAAGCGGCAACTGCCTGATCTGAGACGTCAGGGAGTATTCAAGGCATTCGGGCCAATCGTCAGAACCGTGAACTGTCCGGCGGGATGTGATCGGACGTAGTTCAGCACAGTGGCGGTGGTCAACGCTTCGATTTTGGCTCGAACTTCATCCAGCGTGACCACGCGATTGAGGAAGAACCAGTTTCGCGCCAGTGAGCCGGCGCGCCCACCGGTCGATTCCTGAGCCATGATCAACGAACTTTTTGCGCGGGCTTTGCATCGCGCGAGTTCGGCTTCTTCGATGCCTTCGCCCAGCCGGACCAGTTCGTGCAGCAACACGTCGAGTGTTTCTTGTGCTCGCTCAGCCGTGGTTCCCGCGTAGCACAAAACCTGGCCCTGATCCTTCAGCGAATTCAATGTGGCGTAGACCGAATAACACAACCCTCGCTTCTCTCGCACTTCTGTAAACAGGCGGCTACTCATGCCCCCGCTCAGGACATTCACGGCCGCCCAGGCTTGATAATAGTCATCGGAACCATAGGGGATGGCCGGGTAAGCGACGCCGATGTGAGTCTGCGTGGATTCGTGAGAAATATGATCGCGATAGACGCCTCGATCGCCGGTCTTCAATGCGAACTCATTGGCGCCCTCCCAGCCCCTAAACGCCGTTTCGAGTACTGGCAGCACTTGCTCCAACGTAACATTGCCAGCAATGCCAAGAATTGCACCCTGCGGCCGCACGCACTTGCAGAACTGGTCTCGAACTGTTTGAGGCGTAATGTTTTCGAGATCTTCCAACGTCCCTTCTGCGGGCCGCCCCCAGGGAGCGGGGTAACAACGCCGAACGAGTTCAAGCATGACTTTCTGCCGAGGCTCGTCCTCAATCGCCAGCAGCGATTGCTCGACCCCGGCCATAATCGCGTCGAAATCCGCTTCGTTCAGTTGTGGGCGTTGAATGACTTCGCCGTACAGGTTGAGCGCCGCCGGCAAGTTCTCGGCCAGGCACGAACCACTTATCGCCAGATGATGCAGTGTCGAGCTTTCGTGTGCCTGAATCCCCAAGCGGTCAAAGGCCGAAAGTAATTCTCGACTGGACATAGAACCGGCACCGCGTGTGATCCAATCAGCCAGCGCATTCGCTGTCCCGTTCTGACCTTGAGGGTCATAGGCACTGCCGGCGGGAATCAACAGCGAAAATGCTGCCGACTGCACCGCGGGCATGGTTTCAACGAGCACGGTCAGCCCATTGCTGAGCGTCGTGTGATGGATTTCGTGTCCGGTCATGAATCGATCTTGAAAGTCGAGAGCTGACTGATCGCAAACTGTTCAAATCACGCCAAAGGCGTCAACCGAGTATTGCAGATGCGATAACCAGCAGCAATGAGCCGTTCGTTGCGCAATATCCCTTCGTCTCAAGATGATCTGCGACATAAAAACGCCATTTGGTAAATGAACGATCGCAATTGACCACCGGGAGCTTCCAAAAACCGCAGCATATGTCAAGTTTGTGCGAACTTTCGGACGACCGCCAAATTCAAAATGGCGTTGAATTCTGACGGCTGTTATTCTCTTAGTCCGGATGTCGAAGTGACATCATCAGGTTGAAGTCTGGCATTGAAACATCTGTCGAACCTCAACCGATGGCACGTGCCTTGCAGCGATGTGCCATCAAGCGGCATCACCCAAATCTTGCCACGCTCGCAATGATCTCCAATGGTGACCGCTCGAAAACGCATTTGTCATTCCGAATTCCCTCATCGACGAGTTGTCGCGAGATCTATGTCCCAGCCACAGACGCAGCCAAAATCTGGTGAAGTTGCCTCGTCGATCGGAAAGAACAATTTCGATTTCTTTCGATTCTGGTTGGCCGTCCTGGTGATCTTCGCACACTCGTACGCCCTGGCCGAAGGGGACGAACAAAACGAACCGTTCAGTATTCTGACGAAATACCAGATCGGTGCGGGACAGATCGCTGTTTACTGTTTCTTTGCCATCAGCGGCTACTTGATCTCGCACAGTTGGCTGCGAAGCGATTCGACCATCAGCTTTCTGAAGAAGCGAGCCTTGCGGATTTACCCCGGTTTCATCGTTGCCGTCTTGATTGGCCTGTTTGTTGTCGCTCCGCTAGCAATGGATCATTGGACGCTGACCAAGCGAGACCTGTTCAGTCTGCCGATCAATCTGCTGACACTTCGCCGAGTCGAACCCAGCGGTGCGTTCGCTACCAATCCAATCCCCGGCGCCATCAACGGATCGCTGTGGACAATCCCCTATGAGTTCAAGTGCTATCTGGCAGTGATGGTGCTCGGCTGGTTCGGGCTGCTGACACGGCACCGATATTGGCTCGTCGTGTTCCTCGTTGGCCTGGTGTTGGGGAATCTGGTCTATTCGCAGCATCCGATTCCGTATTTGGAAGGAGGCTGGGTATCGGTTTGTATCGGCACCGCCACGAATTGGTTCAAACTGATGCCGTATTTTTTGGCTGGCGCCATTTGTTATGTGTATCGCGACAGGGTCCGATACACCGCAGGTTACGGTGCGCTCGCCCTGATCTGTTTAGCCGTCGCCGCACTATTGCCTCCGGCCGGCCACATCGTCTTCCCGGCGGCGATCACGTATCTGCTATTTCTACTGTCGTTCCAGTCGACTGTGCGAATCCATCACTGGTCGCGTAACGGAGATTTCTCATATGGCATCTATCTGTACGCCTATCCGATCCAGCAACTGCTCATGATGCGAAACCCTGGGATGAGTCCGCTCACGTTGTTCCTGATCGCCACGCCGTTGTCGATCGTTGCCGGCGCCCTCAGTTGGCACCTGATCGAGAAGCATGCCCTGCGACTGAAGGGACGATCGTCCCGCCAGCTTGCCAAACAGCCTGAGCCAGTGCTCGTATCGGAACTGGAGACATCTCAGGATCGGATCACCAATGCTGACGGTGCAGGATTCGAATGTCCCGGTGCTTCAAATTAGTCGGCGGGTAGGGGGGCAACATAACTGCCGAAGGACGCATCAACGAACGCCTGTATGATACTGCCGACGCTTGGGTCAATTCTGTTCCAACGGCAACTGAATTACATAATCGGCGGCGGACAGCAGTTCAGGGCTGTTGTCGGCAAGGACTAAAGAATGTCCATTTGCCAGCAGTTCTCGGAAACAGGCAACGAGTGCTGGAACGTCCGCAGGATGCAAGCCGTTGGTCGGTTCGTCACACAGGATTAAGGAGGGACCGCGATTGGGAGTCGTCAATCGCGCGGCAAGTTTCAGGCGTTGTGATTCGCCCCCGGACAGTGTTTCACAGGGCTGGCCGAGTGTCAGATAATCCAGACCGATCTGTTTCAGCAGTTGAAACTTAGGTTGGATACGTGGCTGACTGCGAAAGAAACTGGCCGCTTCGGAGATGGACATCGCCAATACGTCCGCAATCGAGCGACCTCGGTACCTCACCTCAAGGATTTCGGGCCGATACCGCGTCCCGGAACATTGAGGACAAGTCAGGCTGATGTCGGGCAGGAATTGCATGTCATGTTTCAACAGGCCAGTGCCCAGACAACCGCGGCAACGGCCACCCTGGGCCGAATTGAAACTGAATTGCTGCGCCGTGAATCCACGCTGCTTCGCTTCCGCCGTCATCGAGAAAGTCTGTCGAATCTCGTCGAACACATCCAGCCAGGTTGCAGGATTGCTGCGAGCCGATGTCGTAAGTGGTGATTGATCAACCAGGACGACATCCACCAGTCCTTCGCCACCGGACACGTGGCAGTCGTCAGCGACGGCAAAGGCCGTCGACAAACTGAGCGAACGGGCCACGACATCGTGTAACAGTTGAATGAACGATGTTTTCCCGGCGCCGCTCGGTCCCGTAATGACACACAGCTGATTCTCAGGAATCTCGATTGAGGCTTCGCACAGGTTGTGATGACGAATGTGGGCCAGTCGTAACCATGCTTTAGAGTCTCCGCTGGCTTTTCGAGTTCGTCTGGGTGCCGAAGACATCGGCACCTGAACAACGTGTGCATGACCTTGGTAGACGATATGGCCGCCGGCTGGTCCTGCTCCCGGCCCCAGTTCGATCACGTGATCGGCAGCCGCAACAATTGTCGGTGCGTGTTCCACCACCACGACACTATTGCGACGCGATTGAATCCGGCGCAAGGCCGTGACGATCGAAGGCATTTCAGCGACGGACAGACCGGCACTCGGTTCATCGACGATGACCAGCGTCCCGGTGATTTTCGAGCCGATGACGGCGGCCAGCAACAATCGGCGAAACTCGCCACCCGACAATGAATCGGCAGAACGATCGAGCGTCAGATGGTCGAGCCCCAGCTCGGTGGCAGCGGCCACGCGTTGTCTGACGTCGTCCACAATCAATTGCGTCTGACTTCGTTCGTCAGGGGTCAGAGAATCGCTCAATCGGTCGATGACCGATCGAGTCTGGGTCGGCGACAAAGGACCGAAGTCACCGATCGTGTGACCCGCGACTCGAACCGCGCGTGCCTCATCGCGAAAACGGGTACCCTCACAGGCCATGCAGACCGTTACCGTTGAATCGTCGTTTGATTGCAGTCCCGTTCCCCGACAAGCAAGGCAGGCACCAGCCGACATGTGGCTGAATAGTCGCGGTTCCAAAGGTAAAAACGTGCGACGGCAATCCAGGCATTCCAGACTGCGACTGAACTGGCGTCGTTCCCACGTACGGGCATCAATGACGACGTGGTTCGTCGGCGGTGAGGATGGGCCGGACGTTTCGATCAGAATCCAGAACCGTCCTTGGCCTTCGCGTAGCGCGGTCTCGACACTTTCGATGATGCGATTCGGTGCGGCTTTACCCGCGACAATTCGATCGACGACGATCCACAGATCTGCTCGAGGCGGAGCCGCTTGGTCTGCCGCTAAATCGTGAGTCTTTCCCTTCCAGATGGCGCGCGAGAAGCCTCGTGCGAGAAGCGTTCGAGTTAAGTCCACATCATCGCCTGCTGTGGCGACAAAACCAAGTTGACATTTCGTTCCGGTCGGCAGACCTTCGATCAATCGCACGGCATCGGCAGTCGAATGGGCGCTGATTGCGCGCTCGCAGTTCGGACACGTGATTTTTCCAACCCGCGCGAACAGCAGGCGAATTCCGTCAAGCAACTCACCGGTCGTGCCAACGGTTGATCGTGCGTCATGCCCCGCTCGTTTTCCTTGCTCACTTCGAATCGCAACAGTCACGGGAACATGCGCGATCCGATCGGCATTGGGCCGCTCGATCCGATCGAGATGTTGTCGAGCCGACAGGGAAAACGTTTCAAGGTATCGACGTTGTCCTTCCGCAAACAACGCATCGAACGCCAGACTGCTTTTTCCTGAACCGCTGACTCCTGAGATCGCCACGAGACAACCAAGCGGGATGTCGAGGTCGATGTTCTTCAGATTGTGGACGCGCACGCCGCGCAGTTCGATCTGACGTGCGGCAGAACCGATTGTGGGGAGTGGTAGAGTGTCAGTCGCCATACCACAAAGACTAGGCGAGCGGCTCAATATAACAACCCAGAGGGAACGGCGCGGGAGTTTCGGCGTAGTCGTCGGGACCGAAGGAAATGATCTGATCGCGTTTCAATTCCGCGACTTCCATCGATCCCGTCCAGACAGCCGCCAGTCCTTGCGTATCGATTTCCTGGGCCAGGCGAAACGCGTCTTCGACCGAATGACCACAGATGCGCATCAGCGCGTCGATCACATACGGGTAGGTATGCAGATCATCATTCAACACGATGACCACGTATTGCGGCTGCTTCTTCGGTCGCGGCTTGGTTGTCGCTGACTTCGGAGCCGGTTTTGTCGTGGTGACAATCACCTCGTCCGAGGTTTCCTGAATGCTGTCCATAAAGCCCATGAAACTCACTCGTTCATCTCAATCGTGTTCACTGCCCATTTTACCTGTCGGCAGCAAGGCCCACGTAATCCACTGATTTTGCGTTATTCTTCTTTTCCGGAACCCAATCGCTCGTAGTAACTGCGTACCAGATCGCGATACCGCGTCGGCACAGGGTCTCGGTCGACCGGTACCAAGGTGTCGGGTGATTCACGCTTGGCAATTTCGTCGGCCAGGCGTTGCTGTAATTCAACCATCGGCTGGTGAACAGATGTTCGAACCAGTTCCCAGTTGGGTGTTTGCGTGTGACGTTTGAATTCGGCTCGCGCACTCCGCGCACGATCACGAACCTTCTGCACATCGGATTGAAGTTGTGGATCGCTGATCATCGATTCGACATCGCGCAGACGCTCATTGAATTCGGTGAAATTGCCGCCGGTCAGCGGACCACCTTGCGAATTCCCTGGGCTGCCTCCCGTATTGTTGTCATTTCCGATCTCGCGGCGTCCCGGTGCGGGGCTGGCATTGGGGCGTCCGCCGTTGCGTGGTGTGCGGAGCCCCGCGGGGCCTCGTCGAGGTCCCTGTGGATCGTCTGGATTCCCGTTGGCGGTGGTCGGAGCGGTCGCGTCAGATGAACCATTCGGACCCTCACCGCCACCAGGTCGTTCTCCATCCAAGCCCGGCCCAGTACCGCTTCCCTGGCCTTGCCCTTGGCCCTGATTTTGTCCTTGTCCCTGTCCGTGACCAGGAGTTTGCCCCTCGCCTGGCGATTGTGACTGCCCTTGGCCCTGACCTGGTGCCTGGCCTTGTCCGGGGTTCTGACCATTCGGTTGTCCCTGGCCGTTTTGCTGCCCTTGTCCTCGTTGGCCCGGCTGTTGATTCTGCCCCTGCGCCTGCTTGCCTTGTCCGTTGCCGGCCGACTGGCTGTCGCGCGCATTCTGTGAATTGGGTGATCCTTGACCCGACTCGCCATTTTGTTGATCAGACGGTTTGTCACCTTGGCCTTGACCCGATTGTTGACCATCGGCATTGGCTTCGCCCGGATTCTTGCCGGGTTGACGCCCATTACCTTGGCCATTCTGCTGCGATTCTTGACCGTTCGCGTTGGGATTAGGTTTCGTTCCCGGTTTCGCAGCCCCCTTGGCATTCGGATCTTGCGCGTCGATTTCCTTTTCCAACTGGCGTGACAATTCTGCCAACTCGCGTCGAGCTCGCTTCAGCGATTCGACCTCATTACCCAGCACCGATTCGGCAGCCTTTTCGATCCCTTGCTTCAGTTGATCGATACCCGTTCGGGCCTGAGCCTCGGCCTTACTCGCTTCCGGAATGATGCCTTGCTTCAGCAACTGCTCCGTCGCATTCAGCGCCTGATCGAGTTTCGATTCGCGCGTCGAACGCAACGTGTCGTACAACTGTTTTGCCAAAAGGGGCTCTGACGTCTCGGCTTGCTCGACAACGTGTTTCGCTCGTTCGACAAGGTCATTCGTCTGCTGCCGCTGTTGCCGGAATTCACTCTGCAGTTGATTGCGTTCCTGCGATTGACGCAACGTGCGGCGCGAGTCATCGTTCAACTGCGTTAGCTGCTCGCCCAATTGCTGCTCGCGATCGGCCAGTTGTCGAGCGTCTTCGCGTAACGAACGCATGGCGTCAGCGAACTGTGCCGCAGTCTGCTTACGGAAGTCTTCGTGCAGCTGCTTCAATTCGCGTTCGGCGCGTGTGCCGTTCGTCAGGGCTTGCGAGACCTGTCCTTCACGCAATTTTTCAGCCGTGTCGACCATCCGCTGCCGAGTTTGTTCCAATTGCTGCTTCGTCTCGCTGACCATCTCGGGCTGAGCCGATTTGTTCAGCTTATTGCGCAGGTCGTCGGCGTCGTGCAGCAACTGCTGTTGTTCTTCTCGCAAGCGTTTCAAACGGCGTTCGACTTCTTCTCGTTCGGCATCGGTCTTGGCCTGACGCATGTCGGCTTCAAGATCCTTCAATTGCTGATTCAGCCCTTCCTGCCGGTTGGCCAATTCCTTCAGACGATCGAGGATTGCCAGGGCTTCGCGATTGACGTTGTTGTCTTCTTTCTTGGATCCGGATTTTTCCGATTCGTACCGGTCTTGCTGACGACGCAATTCCAGATCCATCTTTTCCATTTCTTCGTTCTGCTGGCCAGATCCCTTCGCTCGAGACTGCACCATCACATGTTCTTTCGACCGCAACTTCAGCAAGCCTTGATAGGCCTGCTGTTCGGCGGCCGAAGCAGGCGTCAGCGGGTCAAACCCTTTTTCATCCAGCGCATGTTCCAATTCCTGATGGGCTTTTTCCATGGCTGATTTCACCGACGAAATCGTCGGCTGCAATTGCGGCTGAGACAGACGCTCGCGCAGCGCTTCCAGTTTTTCGAGTGCCTGTTTCTGACTGTCCCGGATTATGGTCAGTTGTTCGGTCGACTTGCCTGTCCAGGTCCGATTCAACCCTCGAGTCAGTTTCCAGGTGGCAATGATAATCTGCTTTTGCAGTTCAAGCAGTTTGCCGACCGAATCGGGTGGTTTCTGGGAGCTTTGCATTTCGCCCGCACCCTGCTGATCGATCTGGCGATAGATTTCATCGAATGAACGAACTTCGGCGAAATAGACGTCGCTGTTCGTCTGACGCTTTTGACCGTCTGGACCGTGGTCCGTGGCGTATAGATAATAAGTGACCAGTTCGTCCGGCTGAACTCGGAACTCTTCCAGCCGCTGGATCGATGACAGCAAATGTTTCTCGCCGCCCTTCAAATCCTTACCCAATGGCAGCGTGACTGGGTCACGCCCCACCACTTGCACAACCAGACCCGCTTCGAGGATCCCAAAATCGTCGATCGCGCTCGTCTCGATCACGACTTCTTCCAGCGGCGATACTTTGACGTCCTTGCCGGGGAACGCCAGTTTCAGTTCGGGTAGACGATTGGGAACGACATCAATCCGAAATTCCTCTGGATCGCGATTACTGCGACCGGCTTCATCGGCCAGATGCAGTTTCAATCGCATTCGTTTGGTCGGCGTGATTTCGACCTGATAGACGGTGGGATCGGCAGGATCGACTTGCAAGCCGAATGTCGATTGATCTGCTTCGATAAGCTTGGCAGACGCCAGGGACTTGTTCACCTTGCAGCGAACAGTCACGCGCGTCCCTTCCACCACGGTCGCGTCGAACGCGTCTTCCAAGAGCTTCGGTTCCAGCCCGGTATAGCTGGGGTAATGCAAACCGATGTCGGACCGCACCAGCGCGGGCAAATCGTAGACGGTGATCTGATACTCGGCCGTCGACTGGCCGTCGTATTCGATCCGGTACGCAATATTTTCTTTGATTGTCGGCAGTCGAGTGGCGAAGACGGGATCGTCCAGACTCTTGGTCAGCGATTGCTGATGCTCTTGTTCGTCAGAGCCCTTCCAAGTCACGACAACTTCGGCGGGAGGATTGCCGCCGAATCGAGCCAACACCAGCAGGCTCGTTCCTCGTTCCAGTTCGGCATTCCCCGGTTCAACGGCGATGTCCTGTCGATGTCCCGCGGGCTGATTCGCGGCGTTCGACGGTTTCGATCGCGCCGCGACGGTGCCAGACGTAGCCTGCATCGCGATGGCGCCGACGATGATCAGCGACGCCAACGCCAGTGTCTGGGCGAGGAACGCACGCGTCATCTTGTTCGACGGAACCGCGTCGGCCCAATCGTTCATCCTTGAATGATGAATCGCTTCGGCAATCACTTGTCGCTGTAGCACATTCAATCGCCCGGTTTCGATGTCGGGATACTGTTCGAGCGCCGCCAACAGGCGCGAGTTGAGATCCGGAAAAGCATGCTCGATCTGCCGAGCGACTTCGGTCTTCGGCGTGGCCATTACTCGAGATCGAATCCAGACAAACGACGCGACAGCGGCAACGATCACGACCCAGGTCGATGCGGGCACAAATGGACGACCGGCGATTGCCCAACCGACCAACAGAATGGTCAGCCCGACCCACGACCAAGTCAACCGGCGCCACATCCACAACCGGCCAATCCGTCGAGCGACATTCGATAACTGTTGTCGAAGCTGGAGTTCCAACATTCAGACTCGTCTCCCGATCGGGGTGCGATGGCCCGCAGTCCTGCGCCGGCCGGACTGTCACACAGTAAGGATACCGCTGTTTCGAACGGACGTCACGCTCGACATTTCAAATCCAGGCCCGAAAACGCCGGGCATTCGACAAGATGAAGAATGCCTGAATTCGTCGAAGCTGACAGCACTTGAGCGATCTGATAACGTCGATTGAGGCCCCTTTGCCCATCCGCATCGTCCGACGGGCAGGCTGCTCGAATCTCAATTTTTTCTCTCGGTGAATCTGATGCGTGCACTGATCACATCTGCTCCTGGTGGCTGGGCAAACACGAAAGTCACGGAAACACCCCTGCGCGAGGGGCGGCCGGACGAAGTGCTGGTCCAGATTCACGCTGTCGGTTTAAACCCTGCGGACAACTTTCAGATCGAGGGAATGTATCCCGGCGGTCCCAAACCGCCGTTTATCCCCGGACGCGACGCTTGTGGTATCGTCGTCCGCGGTGATGCGAAAGGCCAGTGGAAGGCCGGCGACGCCGTCGTGACATTGCAAACATCGACGACAAATCTGGCGGATGGAACACTGTGCGAACAACAATGGTTTGCGGCCGAAAACCTGGCCCCGAAACCCAACGGTTGGAATGACGCCGAAGCGGCCGCAGCGCCCTTGGTTTATCTAACCGCGTGGAAGACTCTGGTCGATGCAGGCGGCTTGCAATCCGGACAGCAGGTGGTGGTGACGGGAGCGTCAGGCGGCGTGGGACTGGCGGCAGTTCAATTGGCCAGTGCGTACGGGGCAACGGTCGTAGCCCTCTCACGATCCAAGGACAAGCAGGTCCGCTTGAAGGACGCGGGAGCCCATCATGTGTTTTCTCCAGATGAGCCCGACCTCAAAGATCGGATCTGTGATGCGCTCAGAACAAAGGGCGTCCACCTGGTCGTCGAAACCGTGGGAGGCCCATCTTTGACCAGCGCCGTTCATTTGCTCGGAATCCACGGACGCGTCAGCGTTGTCGGCGTTCTTGCCGGAATCGAAGCGACGATTCCGATTCCCGCACTCATGTTCAAGCGAGCGTCGATTCACGGCGTGCTGGTCACGGATGATTCGCCAGAGAAAGCACAGGCGGCCTGGCAACAGATCATCGACCTGATGGTTCGCAGTCGTATCCGACCGATCGTCGACAGCCGCTTCCCGTTGAGTGACTCAGCAACCGCATTCAAGAAACTCGGCTCGAGCGTCTTCGGCAAGGTGGTCATCGAAATCAACTGATGTCCGTTTAGCCGGGTTTCAAGCCGTAGGGTGGAGACAAGACCCGTCTTCGAGTCTTGTCTCCACCATCCACTTTTTTCAAATTGATCTCCCATTGACCGACCTCCTACTCGTGTAGTAGAAATCGCTCCTACAGCAGTCGGAGACTGCAGGATTCAATTCGAACTCAGGGAGGGGGCATGACGAAGCATCGTCTGGCCAATCTACAACTGGCCATCATGCAGGTTCTATGGGACCGCGACGAAGCCAGCATCGGCGACGTGCAAAAGCTGCTCGCTCACGATCGGCCGCTGGCCTACACAACCGTGGGAACAATGCTGGCCCGCCTCGAGCAAAGCGGCCAGGTCACTCACCGCGTCGAGAACCGCGTCAATATCTATCGGGCTTTAGTCCCGCGCGAGAAAGTCAGCCGTTCGATGATCTCGGACTTGGCTCAACGCCTGTGCGCGGGTGACATCACTCAATTGGTCTGTCATCTGCTCGACGAGTGCGAAGTGTCGCGCGACGAACTGTCTGCAATCAAGAAACTGATCCGTCAGAAGGAACAGGAGCTGAATCATGGCACCTGAACGACTGACGCAGTTGTTGATGTCGATCGCACCGCTGTCGTCCGAATCAGGAACTGCCGACAACCGGGTGATGACCGTGATCGTCGAACTCGCGTTGACCTACCTGATTCATTCGACGCTGTTCATGGGAACCGCTTGGCTTCTGCTGATCATAGTAACCCGATTTCGCCGAAGGCAACGCGGCCTGTCACCAGCGAATGAAGAACGTTTGTGGAAGTTCGTCACTGTGTTGGCGTTTGTAACGGTTCCTGTCAGTCAATATTCCGGTTGGTCGTGGTCCATATGGCAGCAGCCATACGCGATGCGTGGTTCGCAGGCAGAAGACTTACCGGAACGCTCTGACGCGATGCCATTCCAGTCGCCTGAAGACTTCCGTTGGTCAGACGACAGTCATCCAGTGACGTCGATGCAGGACAATTCAACCACAAACTCTGGTGCCGTGGTTGTTCCACTCGATCCCAGAACTTTGATCGAATCCCTCGCAGACGATGCGCTTTTAGGCGATACCAAAACTCCCCTTCAAGATGGTGAATTTCCAGCGACTTCGCTGGAAACCTCAACCGTGGATTCTGTCGCACGCCCGATCCACGGATGGATATCCGACTCATCAGGGACAGCCGGACATTCCTCGAATGTTAAGTCCGCGATCGCTTCGATACTGAGCACAGATTTCGACCACGGCAGCGCATCACGGTCAATGTTTGTCGTCTGCGTTGGAACAATCATCATCCTGTCGATTTCGATCGGTGCGACGCGGCTGGTCTCCAACGCTATCCGATTGAATCGATTCCTCCGCAGTTGCTCGCCGGCGATGCCATCACTGCGAAAATCCCTGCCACGAATGGGGCCGTTTACGACAGGCATTCGGCTGCTCACAGCGGGGTATATTGATTCTGGAGTGAAACCATCTGGCCGCGACTCGGTGGTGGAGCCATTCGCTTGCGGGATTCGGAACTGGACAATTGTGTTGCCAGAGTCGATTGAACACGAATTGTCATCGGACGAACTGCAAGCACTGCTCGCTCACGAAACGGCTCATCTGGTTCGTCGTGATCCCTTGTGGCAGTGGGTGAACGAGGTGTTATGCGTCTGCCTGCCTTTTCAGCCTCTGCATTTTCTGCTGCGACGACGCTGGCGACAAGTCGCAGAGTTGTTGTGTGATGATTGGGTCGTCGAACAACAGATATCGGCGCTGGCCCTGGCGCGCTGTCTGACGCAGATTGCCGAACTGCGGCTTGGCCAGCGTCCTGTATTCGGCATGTCGGCAGTCGACCGATCAAGTCGCTTCACGTCGCGAATCGAATGGCTGCTACGTGACCGACATGTCAAGACTCCAATCGGCAGTCGAGGTCCGGCGGTGATCGCACTCATCGCGTTCCTGTTGGGAGTCGCCGTTGGGGTATACGGTCCGCGGATCACCTTGAGTCCTGCAGCCATTGGCGGAAATGAGTCCGCTTCAGAAGTTGACTGGAGCGAACTCGAATCCGAAATGAAATCGACTCTCAACGACCTGGGTCACCTCGACCACCAATTGAGCAACATACTAGATCCCGAGATTCGAGCCGCGGCAATTCAACTTCGAGAACGCACCGAAAGGCTGCGTTCGCGTTGGAACGAGTTGCGTTGAGATCCTCAGTAGAGCGATCGTGCCAGAGGTCTCGAATAAACGACGAATCGGGAGCCGAATTACGAGTCTTTACGAACCAAATGCAAAGTCAATCTTCGAATGGAGTGCCCGGATGCTGAAACGACTCTTCGCCCACGGATGGGTTTGGTCCGTATTACTTTGCCTGATCCTCATTCCATTGGCCTCGCTTGGTTCACCGATCCTTGCCGACGATCCGGCTCCGACCGATTCTGCTGTGACGACACCTGATGCGCGGTCAAAATCGGCGCCGGATGGAACAGGTGACGAGGCACAATCTCGCGAACAACCCACATTTGTCCGAGTCGACGATCTGACGTCTGTCGATTCAGCTCTGCCAAATCGCTACTCGTTCTTGCCTCGCAAAGGACGTTTCGAACTGCGAGTCAAACAGGGATGGTCCGGCTCTGTTCCGCTCGTCTCCCGCGACTACAGTTGGTCGAATGTCTCGTGCCAGAAAATCGGTAACGTGCCGAATCAGCGGTTCGAGGCCGTGTTCGCCAACCGAAATCCGGTACTGGAAGCCAGCGTGCGCAACGACGTTATGTTCCTGCATTCCGTGCGGAAAGGGACTGCCGCGATCCAGTTCCTCGGTGAAAATGAGAACACACCCGGTGTGATTCGGTGTGAACTACGAATCATCGTCGAAGGCGATACTGCAGAGCTGAAGCACGCGATTCACGAGGCGTCGCCAGGGGCGATTATTCGGATCGTCGAGATTCGTGAGTCTGCCGCGATGCTGGTCGGGACGGTCCCAACTTCAGACGAGGTCTCGATCATCATGGAAGTGGCACGCCTCTTCTATGCGGAGGTCGTGAACCACTTGACGGTGGCGGATAAACGTGAGCTACCACGCAACGAGGCTCGTTTCGAAAGTGTGCTGCCCAGCAACCATTCTGAACTCAGCAATGCGGCCCGACCTGTGGAGCAGCCACAACCGGCCAAACGTGAACACGCAAGATTGCCTCGACGTGATCGTGACCAGATCAAGGAACTTCGCAACGAGATTCGATCGTTACGCGACGATCTGCGCCACCTGTCGGAAGTGTTGGAAAGGCAGAAGAACGCCAGAGCTAGCGAATGGCCCCAACCGAGCGCACCACAAGCGATCCCTCCGGTCGACAACCCGATCGAACCTGCTGCGTCGATCGATCCGCAGCCTGCAAAAGGGGCCGAACCGTCTCCGGAAGCGATCTTCTTTACCGTGCCGAATTCAAACCTTTGCCAAAGGATGCAGCCCGTGATCGCGCATCTTCAGCAGGCCGGTTACCCGATTCTCACGGTCGACGCAAAGGCTCAACCTGACTTCGCCCAGCGACATCGGATCGATGAGTTTCCGTGTTTCATCCTGACCGACAACGACCATGAATTATTCCGAAGAACTGGCGTCATTCGTGAAGCGGACTTGATGACATTCCTTGACCCATTGATTTTGAATCCATCGTTGATACTGACCAATGAGAAACGAACGAAACCACTTCAATTGGCAGTCGGCGTTCGCGGCGAACTGGAATTCCCTCAACCGATTAAAACGGCACGGGGGCACGACAACGCGATCATTCGACTCGACCAGATCCAAGGACCGACACTGAAACTGCACGGAGTCACGCGTGGTGTAACGACGCTACAGGTTTCGTTGGTTGGTTCGTCGGACATCTTCGATGTCATCGTTAGAGTTGGCGCGATAAATGAAATTTCCAACGAAGCACGCCGTCCTCAGAAACAAAAAATCGAATCACCTCAACAGTTAGTGAAGCCGGTATTGATGTTGACGAACGGTGACTTGACGGTTCGGAGCGACTTCGATGTCAAAGCAATCCGAATCATGGACCCGACAACGTTGGAAGTGACTCAACAAGACTCGAAGTTGACACGTCTGGTTGCGCTGAAGCCAGGTTTGACAAGCATCTGGATCAAACCAGAAAGCACGAAACTGCTGGAGGCCGATCCAATTGAACTCGTGATCAGCGCCATCGCACCAACTCCCGAAGCGCCGTCGTTCGACGGTCCTCGAATGCAGGTTGTCACATATGCGGTCGCCGATTTGCTGATTCCGATTGGAGCGGGCTCCGATTTCAAAATGAATACGGCTGACTGGCTGCGGTTGATTGATCAGGTGGTGAACACGATCGAGCCCAGAATGTGGGACATGAATGGCGGCCCCTACTTGATCAAGCCTTACGAAACGACACTGAGCATCGTCATCCGTGCCCCCGCGGAAACCCATGACAAGATCCAGCAGTTATTCGGCGCTATTCGTCGGAAAACGGATGTCCAGTTCGCAGTCGAGACGACGCTGCCGACGACAGTCGACGAGGCGTTTTTTGATCGGGCGAACGTCAAGGTCGAATTCGATCCGAAGAACCGCGCGGCGATCCTAAATGAGGTCACGGCAACGTTATTGCGTGAACGCCTGAGGGACGCCGCATTGCACGCGCCGAAAGTCACCTGCTTCGACGGACAAGTTGTCGACTATGCGTGTCCGTCCGGGAACGAGGTTGATGGTAAAGACAAGTTTCGCCTACACGTACGCGGCCGAGTGGACGAGCAGGCTCGAGAGATTCACTTGAATTTCACCGTCAATCCTCGGAATTCCGTCAACGATCTTTTGGCCCGCTCGCAGACGATTCCCGATGGTGGCTACGTCCTGTGGGATGTCACGGAAGAAATCCAGCGAGAACATCCTGATGAACCGATCACAGGACGCGTGATTGTGCTGACTTGTGTACGAATCATCATTCAATCAGACGAAGTCGAGTTGCCGATCAAATCCGATCAGAACTGAATGCCTTTCCGTCTGCCGCGATGTCAGCAGGACACAATTTCACGTCACGACGCATCTATTCAAACTCGAACCGCGCCGCCATCGGCATCCGTCGACCTGACCCAAAAGCGCGGGCGGACAGTTTGATGCCCGGTGGCATTTGGCGGCGTTTGTATTCGTTGCGATCGAGTTTCTTCGCGACCCAGCGTACCGTTTCGATTGGATACGTCTTGCTGAGCGTTGCGACCGACTCTTCACGTTCGATCAATCCTTCGAGGATTCCATCCAGAATCGGATACGGCGGCAATGAATCTTGATCGAACTGGTTTGGTGCCAGTTCCGCACTGGGCGCTTTGACGATGACGTTGTGCGGGATGACTTCACGCCGTTCACGCACATCGTTGATGTACTGACAGATCGCGTAGACGTCGCGTTTGAACAAGTCGGCCAACACGGCAAAGCCACCCGCCATGTCGCCGTACAACGTGCAATAACCGACCGCCAGTTCGCTCTTGTTGCCAGTCGCCAGCGGTATCCAGCCGTAGTGATTGCTGCGAATCATCACGATGGCGCCGCGGATACGAGCCTGCAGGTTCTGGTCCGCCAGCCCCGCGGGGGCTTGAGCCAGATCGACCCCGGCAATCGGCAACGATTCGTATGCTTTGTGGACGGCGTCGATCGGAACCACTTGGGCATCGATTCCCAATCGATCCGCCAATGCTTTGGCATCATCGACACTATGGCCGGTGCTATAGCGGCTGGGCATCATGATGCCGTGCACGTTCTCTGCTCCGCAGGCCTGGGCGGCGATGTAGGCAGCCAACGTACTGTCGATGCCGCCGGACAAGCCCAGCACACAGCCCGAAAAGCCAGACTTGACCATGTAGTCTTTCAGCCCCAGAACAAGGGCATCCAGCAGTTGTGCCGGGACCGGAGCGTACTCGCGAGTCGTCTTGGCTGGCAGATTCTTTATATCGACAATCTGCAGGTCTTCGGCAAATCCCTTCATCGACAACACCGGCTCGCCTTGAGCGTTCATCACGATGCTGTTGCCATCGAACACCAAATCGTCGTTTCCACCCACCTGATTGACGAACAGGAAGGGAACCTTGAAGCGATCGACATGTCGACGCAGGATTTGATCGCGTCGAGCGATCTTGTTGACTTCAAACGGACTGGCCGAAACGTTGATCAGCAGGTCGACACCCAGTTTGGCGAGTTCTTCGACCGGATTCGGCAAAGCACGGGGATCGGTGTGATAGAACGTCTCCGGTTCGCCCCACCAGGCGTCTTCGCAGATATGTAGACCCAGTCGCAATCCACCAAATTCAATCGGTGCGACCGAATCGGCGGGGCGGAAGTAACGACGTTCGTCAAATACGTCATAATTTGGCAACAGCAGCTTGTGGACTGTCGCCAGGATTTCGCCATTGGCAATCAGGCTGGCGGCGTTTGCGATCCGGTCGGGTGGAGCGTTCCGTTCGCTCGCATGGCCCACGATCACAGCGATGCCGGCAGGAATGGACGTCGCCAGGGACTGGACGGCTCGATCACAACGGGCAGCAAAGCCCTCGCGGAGCAACAGGTCTTTCGGGGGATAGCCGCAGATGACAAGTTCCGGACAGATGACCAGATCAGCACCCAGTTTCGCGGCGCGTTCAACGGCCTCCAGAACCAGTCGGCAATTGCCCGCCAGATCGCCGACCGTGGGGTTCAATTGAGCCAGAGCTATCTTCATATCATCGTCTTTTCGAATTCGACCATCGTCCGTCGATGGATGTTGTGCGACCAAGGTCGATCCTTACGATCCGGATCAACTGGCGACGGAACATCATCGGTACTACCGGATTTTTAAACAACAGTCGCTGTTCGACCGCCGCCGCATAGACGCATCGCATTGAATCGTCGCCTAGACGCAACGGAATTGATCGCATTGAAGCCAATTTTCACTGGGATGCGTTCTATCGAAGTGCGGCGAGGTGACATCAACGACATTCGAAGTCGGAGGAAAGTTCGCCTCTCCCATTGTGGCCCACCTCGGTTGCAAACTTCGCCGTTCACGCTGTTTTGAAAATCTTGGGAAGCAGATGACTGACGCTGCCGTCCGGCGGAATCAGATCAACTAACTTCTTGATGATGTCGTCTGGTCGAATTCCTTCGGCCTCAGCATTGAAATTGGTCAGGATGCGATGCCGCAGAACGGGGGCTGCAACGGCCTGGACATCTTCGATGCTGACATAAGGACGTCCGTACAGAATCGCGCGAGCCTTGGCACCCAGGATCAGGTACTGGCTGGCTCGAGGCCCCGCCCCCCAACTGACGTACTGCCGGATGAAGTCCGGCATGTTGTCGCTCTGCCGCGTCATGCGGGCAAATTGCATCGCATACCGAATGATCGAATCGGCCACGGGAACCCGCCGCACCAGCGCCTGCAAACCGAGCCACTCTTCCAGTCCAAGGACCTTTTCGACAGTGGCTGTCTTGGCCACGGTCGTCTGGCGGACGATTTCGAACTCCTCTTCTTCGGTCGGGTATTGGACCAGAATCTCAAACATGAAGCGGTCGAGTTGCGCTTCGGGCAGCGGATAAGTCCCTTCCTGCTCGATCGGGTTCTGGGTCGCCAGCACGAAGAACGGATCAGGCAACTTGTGACGCTGACCACCAGCGGTCACTTGATGTTCCTGCATCGCTTCCAGCAAGGCCGCTTGCGTCTTGGGGGGAGTACGGTTGATCTCGTCGGCCAGCAGAACGTTGGCGAAGACGGGACCCGGCAGGAATTTGAATTCGCGTCCGCCCGTCGACTTATCTTCCTGAATGACTTCCGTACCGGTGATGTCGGCCGGCATCAAGTCGGGGGTGAACTGAATGCGGTTGAACGACAGATTCAATGTATCGGACAACGTTCGCACCATCAGCGTCTTGGCGAGGCCCGGGACACCGACCAGCAGGGCATGTCCGCCCGCCAGCATCGCGATCAACAGCTCTTCGACGACAGAACGCTGTCCGACGATGACTCGGCCCAGTTGATCGACAATCCGACGATACGCGGCGCCCAGTCGTTCGACTGCCGCGAGATCAGTTTCGCTGGCAGGAACATCCGAAGAAGAAGTCTCAGTCACGCGCAACTCTCCGTCTCGAAAATGATCTCGAATTCCTCATTCATCGTTCGGGTGCTACCGGCTGGGGTGACGCGGCTTCACTGGTGCCACTGGCGTGCGTCTTCGCTCGCCAGTGTCTTGGCGTCTGCATTCCTTCGGTTCTGCAGGTCAGACTGACGTTGCGATTCGTACGCACGAACGCTTCACGCAGACCAAGACATGCAAACGAAGACTCTGGCGGAGCCAGTGGCACACAGACGCAAAACCAGCGTTGCCATAGCACAACCACTTCTCCCTTGTAGGAAATGGTGTGGTGAACGACAACCGAATGCTACCGAAATCGTCGAACGACATGACGAGATCTCAATTTTGTCATCCTATAGGAATCGAAAACCACTTCTCAAAGTCGCGTCCCCATTCGAGCAGACTTTGACGTAGAGGTATCCCGGCCGATACATCATACTTGCCTTGCTGCCCGCCGAACCTCCCTCCGACCTGGACTCGCCTGGAAATGCCCGAGATTATTCGCCCGCTTCAAATTTCTCACCCGCCTCGCGTTGCTGTGATCGACTTTGACGGAACACTCAGTCTGATCCGGTCTGGTTGGGTCGAAATCATGGTCGACATGATGTTCGAGTTCATGAGACCGTTGGCAGGTTCGACAGAATCGGATGCCGATCTGACGGCGTTCATCAGCGATTTTGTTTTGAACCTGAACGGTCGTCCGACGATTTTCCAGATGGATCACTTCGTCAACGTCGCACGGGCTCGAGGCGGCCAGCCACAATCGCCTGAGTACTACACTCAACAGTTTTTGATCGCCTTGAATGCGAAAGCGGCATCGCGAATTGCCAAGTTGGAAGCAGGAAGTGTCGCGACGGACGACCTGCTGATTCCCGGTGCGCGCGCGTTCCTGACCGATTTACGCGATAACGGTGTTCAGATGACACTGGCCAGTGGCACGGCTGTCATCGACGTGCGACGGGAAGCCGCATTGCTCGACATTGCTCACTTCTTTGAAGGCCGGATCTACGGTCCAGGAGTCGATTCGCGCGAGTTCTCCAAGATGAAGATCATGAAACAGACCCTGAGCGATGCCGGTGCCGTGGGCTCGGAACTGCTCGGTCTTGGCGATGGTTTTGTTGAGATCGAAAACGCAAAGGAACTGGGCGGCATCGCGATCGGCTGTGCCACGGACGAAACACATCGCAGCGGCAAAGTCGAAGACTGGAAGCGAACGCGCCTGATTCAGGCTGGCGCTGATGTCATCGTTCCCGACTACGCCAATTGGAACCGCCTAAGCCCCCTGCTGTTTGCCGGATCAGCATCGGCCTGATCAACCGCGCTGGCCGTAAGGTAACTTTGAGTCCAGCCATCCGAACAAACTGTCTGACCCGCACCGTCAATAGATCGTTGAACCGATCACCAACAGGCCATCCGCTCCCTCCGATGCTGGCACACCGTTTCCAACGCGCAAGCGATCCAGCTACTCTAAACCCAACTCAATCGCGAACCCCGCCGACCCGCGGCCGGGTCAGTAGTTGGAATCAGCGTCGGATTTGGATTACAAACATCCTCACATCTGCCGGTCATCCCGGTTGTTCGGACTTGAGTTTCGAAGTCGTTCATCTCCGAGAGGTTACCCACTATGAGTGCCAAGCAAGTCAACGTCGCGATGATCGGGCTGGGGTTCGGTGCCGAATTCATTCCCATTTATCAGGCACATCCCAACGCCAACGTCTACGCAATTTGCCAGCGAAACAAAGAGCATCTGAACACGATCGGTGATCGGTTCAAGATCGAAAAGCGCTTCACTGACTATGCCGAAGTGCTGAAGGATCCGAAGGTCGATTTCGTCCACATCAACTCGCCGATTTCCGAACACGCCTCAATGTCGATGCAGGCATTGAAGGCTGGTAAACATGTGATGTGTACCGTACCGATGGCGACCACCGTCGAAGATTGCCGCCAGATTTGTGAACTGGTGAAGCAAACCGGCTTGAAATACATGATGGCCGAAACGGTCGTCTATTCACGCGAATTTCTGTTCATCAAGGATCTGTACCAGAAGGGCGAACTAGGCAAGATTCAGCACCTCGCAGCATCGCATCCGCAGGACATGGATGGGTGGCCAGCCTATTGGGAAAAGATGATCCCCATGCACTATGCGACGCACGTTGTCAGCCCCTGCCTGGGCCTGGTCAACGGCCGCGCCGAATATGTCAGTTGTTTTGGTTCTGGAACGGTCCGCGACGATATCGCGCAAAAGTCTGGTAACAAGTTCGCTGTCGAATCGTGCCATATCAAGATCAAGGATTCGGATCTGACCGCACACATCTGGCGATTCCTGTACGACGTCGCTCGCCAGTATCGCGAAAGCTTCGACGTGTACGGCACGAAGAAAAGCTTTGAGTGGACGCTGGTCGAAGGCGAACCACATGTGATGCACACCGCGAAAAAGCCCGAGCACGAAATTGCATCCAAGGTCGAAGTGCCCGACTTCGCCCATCTGTTGCCTGAACCGATCCGCAAGTTCACTCGATCGATTCAAGACGCCGATCACCTGTCGTTCATCCAGGGCGGCGGACATGGCGGTTCGCATCCGCACCTGGTCAACGAAATGGTCAGTGCTCTAATCAACGATCGCGATCCGTGGCCGAACGCGACGCTGTCGGCCAACTGGACCTGTGTCGGTATTCTGGCTCACGAGTCCGCTCTGAAGGGCGGCCAGATGATGCCATTGCCGGAATTTACCCTGAGCTAAAATCGAGACCGACCGGTTACCGTAAAGAGGATGAGTCGGAGGAATCTGACTCATCCAATTTTCTTACCCGACCTGCCTGATTTCATTGTCCTCGTCACATAGTCGAGCATTCACTGCGAGAAAGTAATCTGAGATGGCCGTCGAAAATCGTATGGACAAGATCGTCGCACTCGCCAAACGGCGCGGGTTTATCTATCAGTCGTCCGAAATCTACGGCGGCCTGAACGGATTCTGGGATTACGGCCCGTTGGGTGTCGAACTGAAACGAAACGTGCGCCAGGCCTGGTGGGCCGATATGATCACCGAGCACGACGAAATCTCGCAGCCCGCCGGAGCGCCAAGCAGTTTCGATATGGTCGGTGTCGAAACGTCGATCATCATGCACCCACAAGTCTGGAAGGTGTCGGGTCACTTCGACCTGTTCGCCGACAAACTGGTCGACTGCCGCGAATGCAAAGGCCGGTTCCGTGCCGACCATATCTCGACCAGCGAATGTCCGCTGAAGCCATCGAAGCACCCGGGCGAACATGACAAATGTCAGTTGACCGAGCCTCGTGACTTCAACCTGATGTTCGAGACTTACACGGGCGCCGTCCGGTCCGAGGAAAACAAGGCGTTCCTGCGTCCGGAAACAGCCCAAGGGATGTTCGTCAATTTCAAAAACGTCTGCGATTCCAGTCGCGTCAAGGTGCCGTTCGGCATCGCTCAGATTGGCAAAAGCTTCCGGAACGAAATCACACCCCGAAACTTCACGTTTCGATCGCGCGAGTTCGAACAGATGGAGATGGAGTTCTTCTGCCATCCGAGCGAATCGCTCGAGTGGTACCGTTTCTGGCGCGATCGTCGCTACAACTGGTACATGAAGCTCGGAATTTCGAAAGCAAATTTGATCCTCCGTGAACATGCCCCGGAAGAACTGGCGCACTACTCGGTCGGAACGGCAGATCTCGAATATGCGTTCCCGTTCCTGGAAGCCGGATCGTACGGCGAACTCGAAGGGGTCGCTCATCGCGGCGACTTCGATCTTCGTTCGCACTCTGAAGGGAAGCTGCACAAGAAGGAAGGCCAGCTTGTCGTCGAACAAGGACCAGACGGAAAGCCAAAATACACTGGCAGCGGCAAGGATCTAAGCTATTTCGATGATCAGAAACGTGAGCGATTCGTGCCGCACGTGATCGAACCAGCGGCCGGCTGCGATCGCGCAACACTCGCGTTCTTGTGCGAATCGTATTTCGAAGACGAACAGCCCGACGAAAAGGGCGTGATGCAGTCACGCGTTGTGATGCGATTCCATCCGAAGCTGGCTCCAGTGAAAGTCGCCGTGTTCCCACTGATCAAGAAGGACGGCATGCCGGAAAAGGCCGCCGAAATCTATCGAGCCTTCAAGCAGGCGGGAGTGGCCGTCGAATACGATCAACAGGCTGCAATCGGTCGTCGGTATCGCCGCATGGACGAAATCGGCACGCCGTTCTGCATCACCATCGACAGCGACACGATGTCGGCCGACACCGTCACCATTCGCGACCGCGACACGCTGGAACAGATCCGTGTCCCGGTGAAGGAAATCGTCGATCACGTTCAATCGAGGCTGAAAAGCGGCAGTTGAATTGAGTCCGCCAAGGTGCGGAAGTTGGGTGCCACGGTCTTGGAGGTCTTCCGACATGGCCGTGTCTTCCGGGACCCTAAAGGTAAGAGGCAGTTTCCCAGTGCCGTCCGCCTCTTCTCTTTCGTTTTCACCCGGGATGGGCGAAGCTCCTGCTGAGTCGCGCATTCGGCGATTCGGAGTGCCACCGTCTTGAGGCTCCGAAATGGCCGTGTCTTCTCCAGGACGAACACCACAGCGCCAGTATTTCTCCGGTCTACCTTGGCATCAGGCAGAAATCTTTTTCGAGCCTCTTAGCATCCACAGAAATCCGACCACTCCGACCAGAATCAACAGGAAGAGGTATTCGCGAGGGCTGATGTGGTCCCATTTATCGACCGCGTATTTCCGATAAAACGTGAGGTATTCATACAGGATGTCGGGCATCGATCGACCTCAAACGTTTCAGCAATTTCGCGAAGAGGATTGCCGTCCATGACGGCCTAAACGAATGAACCGTGGCCAGACCAAACGTTTGGCCGCCACTTCAACTCAAGGGAACTCTAGTCCCGGAAAATGGCCCAAGGCGGGGAAATGCCAGGAAGAACTGAGTTTTTGCCGGCATTCCAAAGTAGCAGGCACATTCCATGTGCCGCAGCCTCCCCACTCTTTTCGTTTGCAACATGAACACCAATTCGTGAATCGCCGCAAACCATTGCCACATCGAAAGTAATATGTGCTCAAGTTGGTGTTCAAGTGCGTGCTCAACCTGAACACGTTGATTCGTAATCGTGACAGGAGAGGGATTGATCGTTCCTTTTACGCCAGGGGCTTCCACTTCACCATCCATATCCCTGGAATGATCGATGATCGGTACTTGGTGCTCGCGACGTTTGAATTTGAACCACATGCAGCGTGAAAAGCCGATCTTGGGCCGATTGTGAGTATTTCCGGCGTCAGGGCTTGGGGCCTGGGACGATTGAACTAATTTCCTCTGGGTATCCAGCCGCGCGCGTTCGTCGGCACGGAACATCCCCGCTGGCCAATGATCAACGCTCATTTTTGATTGTTCTATTTCCGGCCAGCCATCGCGTTCAAAGACATCCGCGTTTCGGAACCAGAAACAAGCGCCGGAGTAGCGAACGGTTGTCTGATTTGTTGAGAGGTCGTCATCTTAGAGTTGCGACGAGCCCGCAACGCCGGCGATGGGAAACTTGTCCAGGACAACGCGCACGCGTTCTGGGTCACTGAGGCAAATCTCTTGTGTGGCGTCACGCGAATCGACATCGCCCACATGCGTTGCGTCGTTCTCAATCGTGCATCCGTAAAACGTGAATCCTGGCTCTCGCCAGACAGATTGAGGCTAAAAAGCAGTTCATACTCTCTCATGATCCCGCAAAGGCGACTGGCGCGTGCCGCCGCCTGGCAGCGAGGCAATGCCGGCTGATGGAACAAAGGTGGAACCTGCGAGAGTTTCGAGGGTCGAAAGAAGTTGAAGTGTGATGGGACCCTCGAATGTCCAGATCGCGCCATCTTTAAACTGTTCGCAATATCCGATCATTGGCACTCCGCAGAGATCGGCATCGACGAAAAAAGGACTCATGACAGTTTTGTCATGAGTCCTTTTCAGAAAATGCCGAAGGTGGGACTCGAACCCACACGTCCTTTGGGGACACTGGATTTTGAATCCAGCATGAGGGTTACATGGGGCTACGCGACACGATGATATTCGCTGAAAAAGATGGACTGGAACTGTCGCACTCATCGTGCCAGTACGGCGTGAAGTAGTGCTGCGATGATGGATTGGCGATGGATCATCAAGACGGCATGCCTGAGGCTTGGCGCCACTACACCCTTTCCGGCTCTTCCGGCATCTGCCGCAGCCTGCTCATGATAACGTCCGCAGGCAGGCGAATTTATCAATACAGCAAACGCGTCGACCGTCCTTTCCTGGCAAATTCCTGAAACATTGCTCGAAAGCGAATTGTTCGGCCACGAAAAAGGATCGTTCACAGGTGCCGATCGCAAACGAATCGGAAAATTCGAGCAGTGCGACGGCGGCACACTCTTCATGGATGAGATCGGAGATATGACTCCGTTGACCCAGACCAAAGTCCTGCGCGTGCTGCAGGATCAGCAATTCGAACGCGTGGGCGGCACCGAGATGGTTCAAACCAACGTCCGATTAATCGCGGCCACGAACCGAAATCTCACCGAGATGTTGGGAAAGGGGACGTTTCGCAGCGATCTGTATTATCGGCTGAATGTCTATACGATTCGCGTTCCGCGAACGCGATGGCGAGTTGCCTTTGCTCATCGGATTCGCGGAGTTCCAAACCCCGCTGATGAAATTAGACACACCATTAGCGGCATCCTTTTGTTCATCCCGATCACCACCGATTAGCTGCCTCAACTCGCACGCTCGCGTTAGAATTCGCAACCAAGGGTATGAAAGTCAACGCACTCTGCCCTGGCGTGTCCCGAACTGAGATGAACGAGCCGAAACAGTTCGCCGAATTCGCGGCCAAGTTCCGCATGGGGGTCGGGAGGAACTGAGCGAGATCTGCCTACCTGCGTTGTTTCTGGCCTCGAATGCCAGTTCTTCGTCGAGGACTGGGCAAACCTTGTTCGTCGACGGTAGCTGGACGGCTCAATAAGTTCTATTTCGATTGCTGGGCTTTGTCAGGAGTGTCGACCAGGAATTGATGTCCTTGGGGATGTACGGTTAAGACGGGACAATTCGCGATGCGAATGAGCTTCTCAGCGACGGAGCCGATCAAAGTGTGCGCTAGCCACGAGTATCCGTGAGTGCCGCAGACGATCAGATCGATGTCGTTGTTGTTGGCATACAATAGAATCTCATCGACAGCGAAACCCAGCACTGTCTTGTACACGACCCAATGCTTGGCGGACCAGTCAGGATCGATCGTGCTTTTGATCAGACACTCTTCGGCCACTTCCAGTTGCTCTTGAGTCTCATCGGCTGGCATGACCCAGGTTGAGGACGCGTCGGCATACGGCATGACTCGAGATACGACGTGCAGTAAATGCAACTCGGCATTGAACTTTTCTGCAAGCGCCATGGCGTATTTGCCAGCCTCTTTGGAGGGATCACTAAAGTCTGTCGGGAACAGGATACGGCGGATGGAAATGTGCATGGATATGCCTTTACTTTCGAAACAGGGAGTATCAGGTAAAGGAGCTTGTTTGGTGGCGTATCCAATCTCAATACGACTCACCATCGCAATCGGTGGCAACGCACACGCTGTGCCAAGTGTCATCGTCGTACTTGTTCACGCACGATCGAACCCGGGCACGTGTTGAATGATTGTGAGTGTCACGTCGTTTTCGGGCTTGCCAGCGAACGTCACACCTGCGGCACACGGCCGTGACGTGGCTGGAATTCACGGGTGCACGACACTGTGTGCTATGAAGGAGGTATCTTGCGTTGCGACGGCCGCACCACGGAGGTTGGTACATCGCCGGTTCACCGGCACCCGTTGTGTTGATGTAGTTCGCGGACAGATTTCGGACAGGTGGATGATTTCTGCCCGCCGTCACGACTCAGGTCTCGGCATCAATCTCCGACGCGTCAATCTGATTCTGTTTTCTCAAAAAACGAATTCAAACAGGAATTTCTTGCAAAAAAGCACGCGGCCGACTGGATTCGGCACGCGTTTCGAGCATCGTATGAGCCGAATTAGGCTGACCGCCCGTACAGAAGGCACAGAACCTGCATAGATTGCCGAACGAGCGGCGGACCATCGCTGGCGCGATCGAGGGCATACGGCAGACTGAACTGTCTCGGCGAGATCATGGATTATGCTCGCTTGTGACGAGGGATTCTGAGTTGTTCTGGTGCCTTCCAATGATCGGGTTTGAAAGACTTCAAGGAGGGATATTCAGATGCTGGTACTAAGCCGCAAACAAGACCAAGAGATCATAATCTCCGGCGGAATTCGGATCCGGGTCATTCGAGTCTCGGGAAATCGGGTTCAGTTAGGCATCGAAGCGGGGGACGATATCCGGATCCAGCGGTCCGAGCTGATCGACCACGCACTTGCCCCCGTTGTCGAGACCTTCGCCGTGTTGTCGAAAGCCGGCTGATTCGTGTCGTTCTTAGGGCACAGCAGGTTGAGGATCAGTCGACCGTTCAGGCGCTGTCTCGGCTCGTAATGGATTGGGCACCGCGACCCGATCGATGGCTCCTCTCCCTGATGACGCGATGCCAAATCGCTCAGCCGTTCGAATAGAGCCAGCATCATTCCGGCGGCCTCAGCAAAATCCGTCCACGCGCCCTCGGGAGCAGTTTCGTCGCGTGAGCGCTCCGAAGTGGGACGGGCTCGTCGAAGTTGCGGAGCGAACGAACGATCGAGCACGATTGCTGATGCTGCCTGAGAAGCAATGTCATTGATTCTGCCGACGGGAGTTTCAACCGTGATCCGAATCAATGCCGGCGAACCTTATCGGCTGCCTTGAATTAACTGACACCAGGTTCGATCGCCTGAACATCCCGTTCGTATCGCGAGTAGACATAAATGGGAATAGACAATGACGCAAGATGATGTTGAATCAAGGGTGAGACCTTGTCCCAATCAAGACCACCTTTTCCAGTCGCCAATCGTGGAATCGCCAGGCTGGCCACTTCGTCCTTGATCAACTGTCGCTGCAAGTGGTGCAGGCAATGATTGACGTTTGCTGTCGTTGCCCGGCCCGGACGGGCATCATGCGCAAGTGCTCCCTCTTGTGTCATCAGGCAATAAACCCGGGCATTGAATCCGTCCCACCCCCAGATTTCGCCGGGTTTGGGATGTGATTGATTGGCGTAGTGCCGAAAATCGGTCGACATCATGGGCCATTTCTCACGCAAGGCGAGCGCCAGCCCCTGGTCGAAATGATCATTGGGAGAACGCCATGCGCGATGGCCTGGGCTTTGGTCAGCAAAATATCGCCAGTCACTTCGTGGATCATCGTGAACCTTTATCTGCAGCAGGTGTTTCCAACTCTGAAATCAAAATCATTTATTTCGTGGCCAGCCGTGCTCCACGGACAAACTTATGGCAGTCGATACACTTAAACGTCGTATCCATCCACTTCAGCGTCGCTGCGTCAAAGTTTTCCTTCTCGGCCGATTCCAGCAGTGCTTTCGCACTGCGTTGGAATTCGTTGCTGAACTGCTTGTAGACGACATCGTGCTGAACCTGCCATTTCTCTGCGGCACTCATTTCCACGAGCATCTTCGCCCCCTTGGCGATGAGAGCAGAGTCTTCCGTGGTCAGGCCTTCCAGGATTTGCCCCGACGCTTCCAGCTTCTTCCGCATGAACTTGGACTGTTCAAGATCCAATTGCGCATCAGGGACCTTATCAACGTTTCTGGTTTTGTTTTGAGCGTTGGCAGTGACGACGATCCACAATGCCAAACTTGCCGGCAAACACCAGGCAATCACAAGTCGAAGTGCTTTGGACATGATCAAATTGCCCATGATTAGTGGAAGGTGCCACCGGGTTGCTCAAAGAACCAACCGAATTCGGGTTCGAACCAAATATGCGGAAAAGGCGAATCGTCGCCGGGACAATGAAGGTTCAGACTCCGAAGGACGTGCGCTCGTTCGGCGATTTTCAATTCCTTGTCCTGCTCAATCGCTGTATGAATTGTTTCTCGAGATCCAGCGAAGACATGTGGATGCAGCTTTCCGTCGTTGTCCCGCAGCTGCAGCTCGACGCGAAACTCGTCAGCCCCAGTCTTTTTTACGACCAGACTATCGAAATTGCCCCACTCCAGGGCTTGGATGGGTTGGCCACTGAATCGCCGCAGAACTCGATCGGGTCGTCCGAATCGAAATGGCTGAGCTTGCGCCGATGGCGTCCAGGCACGGACGTCCGATGGATTTAGTTTTCCGAGTGCAAGACGGACGTTCTGCAGCTTACCCTCACGCAAGAACTGCAGTGAGACCTCTTGACCGGGCCGCTCTGCGCGAACGAGTTTCACGAACTGATCCGTCGAATAGACCCGCTGGTCATCGAACGCCGTCAGCACATCATGGATTTTAATCCGGCTTTATCGGCGGGAGAATTCTCGGCGACTTCTTCGACGGTCAATCCCTGATCAGGCTTTAGTAATCCCTGCAGGTTGGCAGCCAAGGCTGGGTGAGTCGAGGTCACGACAACGCCGGGGTAGGCTGCTTGATCCGAGTCGGCTTTCGTGACAATCGGCGCCGGCTCCGCAGCAAACAGGGGAGCAATGGCAATGATGGTAAGTGCGGACGCGGCGACCATGACAGGCAGAGTGATCTTCGTGTTCATTTCTCTCTACTCTCTTTCTAGAAATGGAATTGACGTGAGTGGAGACAGCCTGATCCCGCGACCAGACGCACTTCGCATGCCGCGAACTCAGTGCAAGGTCAGAAAGTGTTGCAGCGACGCAGGACGTCTGATTGCCCGCTGGAAAACAGGGCCGGGCCCCGCGGCGTGTTCGACCACGACTGGTTTCGCCGCTCGGCGTGAGCTAGTTGTCGTTTTGCAATGGGTTGCTAACGCCACGAGTTTTCGGGCCAAGCCGGATTTGGGTGAAGACGCGAGACAGTTCGACCGGATCCGCCTCGTAATACTTGGATTCGCGAAACGGACTTGATTGACTCAAACGAATCCACTTGGAAAAAAAAAGCCACCTCTGCAGGAAGTATCTGCCCGGTCTTTCTGCGTTTTGCGAAAGCAATTCGAAGAAACTTCATGAAAAATCTGCGATTCGTGGTGTTCTGATCGATTGCATCCTTCTGGCATACCATCTGCGATGAGGTTGACATGTGATCAACGACGACAAGGGGGTAGATCAAATGGGCACGCTATTACACCCAACCGACTTCTCAACGAATTCTGACGAAGCCTTTCTGGTGGCTTGCAGCATTGCTCGTGATAAGAAGGCCAAGTTGATCGTATTGCATGTTGTGAATCCAAACGAATGCGCACCCGGCGATCTGGACGGCGATGAACTCGACCGGGAATCCGATCTGCAGAAGAAGATCGAATCGCAATTCGATTACTTGAAGTCGCTGACGTACGACGTACTGCTGACATTCCAAATCAAGCTGGGAGAGCTCCTGCTGACGGTCATCGACGTCGCCACGCACGAGCAATGCGAAATGATCATTCTGGCGGGCCGTAATCAGGTCGAACAACATTATCAATCATTCGGCTGCATCTCGGAAGGGTTGCTTCGACACGCACCGTGCTCGGTACTCGTGCTGAGACACTTCCATGCGGAGTCCGTGCAGGAACTGGCGTCAGAGTGTCGATGTGGCACGAGTTCTGACGCTGGACATCCGGAGGCGGCGCAGAATTTTACGGTGGAACGTAACTGGTAAGTCCACGTTAGCCGCCCGTTGAAAAGCGTGGGACATGCACCTGCCGCGTGTTCAAGTGTGCTGATCTTGATGACCAGCCGTGAGCCGGTCCCATTCGCTGGCGCGGAGATTGCAATTCAATCTGGTGACGAGGGTGACCTCGTCGTTTATGGAAGTGGTGTTTAAGGGAGATTTGAAATGACGACTTCGCTGACAGAAAAGAAGGCTGCGACGGAAACGAAACCGAAAACCGAACTGGCGCGCGATGGATGGCAGTCGCTTGGCTTTCCTTCATTTACTCGGATGCGGAAAGAGTTTGATGATCTGTTTGCCAAGTTCTTTACGGAGGTGCCGGCGCTGTGGAACGCGGAACGCGGTGATGCCCGATGGGCGTTCGACGTCGAAGACCAGCCGGAAGCGTATCTGATCAAGGCGGAAGCTCCTGGCTTTGAGCCGAAAGATTTTTCAGTCGAACTGCGTGGAAATCAATTGGTCATGCAGGCGAAGCGATCGGAAGAAAAAAAGGACAAAGGAAAAGAAACATTTACTTCGTCCGAGTTCTATCACAGCATGACGATCCCACAGCACGTCGATGTCAAAAAGATCGACGCGACGTACAAGCAAGGCGTGCTGCAAGTCTCGCTGCCGAAGACCGAAGACGGCAAAGGACGGACGATTGCTGTCAACGGTTAGAATCCTGCGATTCACGACATCCTGACAGCTCCGAGGTGAAAGTACGTCGGAGCCCGTCAGGGTCGGTTCGATCAGCAAGCAGCAACGCCGCTGATGATTTTTCTGGCATTCCTCGTTGTCAGGCATTGCGTCCGCGTTCCATCGCGATCGTGCTGATTAGATTACGGCGCGAACGCGGTTTCACTTAACTGACACCTGGCTGGTCTCTGCTTTCCAAGGTATCGCCATCATGATTCAAATCAACACGATCCTTCATTGCACGGACTTTTCCGAGACGGCCAGACAGGCTTGGTATGTTGCTCAGATGTTGGCCCGTGACCATCGGGCCAAATTGGTCATTATCCATGTTTCGAACTCACACGATTCGACGACAGGTGCCGCGCGCGTGCCCGTTTATCCGCCCGAATTGGCAGAGAATCGGCTGCGTGCCATGGTCAAGGACAGTTCCAAGGTCTCTGCGGAAGCTCACATCGAGACGGGGGCGGCCGGTCCGACAATTGTCGCTGCGGCGAACAAATACAACGCTGACCTGATTGTCATGGGGACGCATGGCGAGACTGGTTTGGATCAAATGATCATCGGCAGTGTTGCAGAATATGTCGTCCGGAACGCGCACTGCGCAGTGATGACGTTGAAGCCTGGAAGCGGTTGGGCATTGTCGCAAGAGTCGGAACCTGCGACCGCAATGAATAGTCTGATTCTCTAATTCTGGTTCGACGACGATTTTAATCGTGTTCCGGTCGCGTCGTGCGGATAGCTAAACATGCTGCAATTCAAAACGATCCTTCACCCGACTGATTTTTCGGAATCATCGACAACAGCCTTGGAAGTGGCACGTGCGCTGGCGCGAGACCACCATGCAAAGCTGGTTGTTGCCACAGTTCCATTTCCTCCACCACCGGATGTACCCGCTTACATGCCGCCGACCCCGATGAGGGAACTCGAAGAGTCGGCCCAATCAGAACTGAAGGGTTATGTTCACGATGTCACGGATGTCCCGCTTGAGTTGCCGTGCCCAAGTGGGCGACCCGGGCAGAACAATCGTGGCTGTGGCGGTCGATTGTGAGGCCGATTTGATCGTGATGGGAACACATGGCCGTTCGGCACTTGCACGAATGTTAATGGGAAGTGTGGCTCAGTATGTAATGCGACATGCGGGATGCACCGTTCTGGTCGTGAAACCGCATTCCAGGTCTGTTGATCGGGTAACTGCCACGGACGATGGCAGCGACACGGCAAACCGGTTGACGCCCTCAATCTGAGATGACCAACAAGTCTGTCCCGGAACCAGTTCCGTTTTTCGATGGCTGCTCAAGTGGCATCGAAACAGTCATTAAAGAAATATTTTGAAAATGGGAACGTCGATCAGAATTGCCCGCGTTGCCGGGATCAATGTCTTCTTGCACTGGACAACGATCCTGTTCTTCGCATGGATTGCCATCTCCGACGCAGCCAAGAGCGATTCACCCATTCCCTTTCGCGGGCTGCTATTCGTCGTGACGGTATTTACGAGCATCGTGCTGCATGAACTGGGCCACGCGCTCATGGCACGGCGATTCGGAATTCCAACCAAGGATATCACGTTGCTGCCGATCGGGGGCTTGGCTCGATTGCAGAAAATCCCTGAAGATCCTCGCCAGGAGCTTCTCATTGCGCTGGCGGGGCCCGCGGTCAACGGAATCTTGGTCGTCGTCTTTGCCGGTCTGATCTTGATTGCCCGAGGTGCCGCGGGGCTAAACGTCTCGTTGGCCGAATCGCACTGGTTAAACTTCGTAATGTGGGTCAACTTCGGCATGGGCATTTTCAACCTTCTGCCGGCTTTCCCCATGGACGGCGGACGGGTGTTACGCGCATTGCTGGCCACACAAATTGATTACGTCCGCGCAACAGAAGTGGCAGCACGAATTGGGCAGGCTCTGGCAGTGCTGCTCGCGATTGTCGGATTCTACCTGAACAGCATGTTGATGCTGATCGCATTCTTTATCTACATTGGCGCACAACAGGAAAAGGTCCTTGCGCAGGTTCATTCCATCTTGCGTAACGTGCCCGTTCGGGAAGCGATGCGAAAGCATTTCAGCTCACTCAAAGCTGATGATCCGCTGCCGGTCGTATTGGAAGAGGCGATTGCGAGCAGTCAGCACGACTTCCCCGTCGTCGGCTCAGGGCAGCAACTGCGCGGGATGGTCTTCCACAATGATTTACTGAGTGCGTTGAACCAGCAGCCGCCGTTCACAACGGTCGCCGAAATCATGCAGGATCGAGTTGAAGTCGTGCAGGCCGAGACGATGCTGGACCAGGTGTTTGAACGGATGAACGAACTGAACCGTTCAACGATGCCGGTGGTCCTCCACGGACGCATCGTCGGTCTCGTCTCGCTGGAGAATATCGGTGAGTGGATGATGTTGCACTCACAAAAGGGGGGCGACGTTGTCGCAACGACGCCCAATTTGACGAACAGAATTGCTCGTCGTCAGGTGCCGCATTCACCGGCAGCAATTGAAGACGGCATACGTGAGCATCGAGCCGAGCCGATGGCGACGACGCGAGTTGACTGATCCGTATTTCCAAGACTTTCAGCCGGCATGGCTTGTCTGGTCTTCTGTGAGTTTCAGGAGTGCTTCCTGGATTCCGGAAACAGAAAGCACTTGATCGACACCGCCGGTCTTGATCACGGCTTTAGGCATGTCGAAGGCTTCGCATGTTGCCTCGTCTTGAACAATCACTGTGCCGCCACATTCTTTTACCTCTTGAACGCCCAATGCCGCGTCGTTTCCAAAGCCCGTTAAAACAATCGCAACGACCCGCGGACCATATACCGCTGCGGCGGAGGCAAACAGGGGTTCGGCAGCACTCGTGAGAAACTTCAGTTTCCGCCCGTCGATCAATTCCAGGCAACCTTTCTCATTGATGATTAAGTGTGCATGCGCTGGCGCTACGTAGACGGTCCCCTTTCCAATCATCTCCCCCACTTCGGCTAACTTCACGCGAAGTTTCGTACCTGTCCCCAACACAGTCGGCAAAAGATTCGGCAGGCTCCGACCACGATGCTGACAGATCAGAATTGGGAACGGATAAGTAACTGGGAGGCCTTTCAGCAACTGTTGGATGACGGGAATCGCTCCCATCGATCCAGCAATCACAATCACTTGCGATGATGTCATTGAGGCTTCGACGCTGGTTTCTTTCACTGAGGGCAGTTGTTGCCTCCACCAATGATTCTGTTTTTCGCGACCGTGTGCCAGCATTATTGAAGTCTTTCGTTAAGGAATGAGCAGATACTAATCCTGTCGACCGTTCTGCGATTGGCTTACGGTCACCATTCGAACGAGCTGAATCGACTTGCAGTGTGCCTCTCGAGAAATGCAGGCGGTGTGCCGAGGCGAGTGGAATGTTTGAATCCTGGAATGAACCGTCCCGATCACGGTTTTGCCCATCTTTGCCAGAACCAATGCGGTCCTCAACTGGCGTGTTTTTTCCAACTGTCCAATTAATATCACCTGATCATCGCGAGAGATGTCTCAATCCTCTGGATTTCACATGGATCAAGTTGTGGCATGGATCCTGCGTTAGCGCTCTGACTCTGTTCTTGGTAATGACAAAACGTTGAACACTGGGGGCGACAAAATGGAATCTCAATCATTGATCGACATCGCGAAGCGATTGGTTGCCGCGGGAAAAGGGATTCTCGCCATGGATGAAAGCGTTCCGACGTGCAACAAGCGGTTCGCGAAGCTCGGCATTCCGCAGACAGAGAAAGCCAGGCGTACTTACCGCGAACTGATCGTGTCCGTTCCTGATCTGAACGAATGCATCAGCGGCGCGATTCTGTGCGACGAGACCATCCGCCAAACGAAGACGGACGGTACACCCTTCGCAAAGGCACTTGCCGACCAGCGAATTCTTCCTGGAATCAAAGTGGATTTAGGAATCAAGGACTTGGCTGGTCACCCAGGTGAAAAGGTCACTGAGGGGTTGGATGGACTACGTGAGCGACTTGCTGAATACTCAGCAATGGGTGCTCATTTCTCCAAGTGGCGAGCGGCAATCTCACTGAGCGACGACTTGCCGAGCGCGGCCGCGATCACCGCGAACGCCCACTCGCTGGCGCGGTATGCGGCGCTGAGCCAAGAGGCTGGGCTTGTTCCGATAGTGGAACCCGAAGTCCTGATGGATGGCGAAAACACGATCGAGCGATGTTTCAAAGTGACCGAAACCGTATTGCGTGCGGTCTTCAACGCACTTTCCGATCAAGAGGTGTTGCTCGAAGGAATGCTGTTGAAGCCGAATATGGTGTTACCCGGCTTGAAATCCCGACAACAAGTCAGCGTCGATGAAGTGGCGGAGATGACTGTGAAGTGCATGCTCAGAACGGTGCCGGCAATCGTTCCTGGAATCACTTTTCTCTCCGGTGGTCAGTCGTGTGAGCTGGCATCGGCGAGGCTGAACGCAATGAACGCTCACTTTCAATCACGAGCGCCATGGGAATTGTCGTTTTCGTTCGCGCGAGCGATTCAGCAACCGGCAATGGAAATCTGGCTGGGAAGCCAGCAGAACGTTTCGTTGGCACAAAGCGCCCTGTCTCATCGAGCCAGATGGAATGGCGCTGCACGGCGCGGGGTTTATTCCCTCGAGATGGAAACAGAAGCCTGTTCGCTCCAGGAATCGTTCTAACGGATCGACCGTATCATGTGCGTATCCGCGCAATGGAGTGAGTCCTGTGACTTCATTCGGTTGCAGTGGAATGCCACCTGCCAGCTGATCACTTTCCGCCAGTTCCGGCTCAGTAGTCGACGCGTCAAACTCCAGAATGTGGCATTTGCCGCATGACAAAACCGAAACAACTTCGTTTGGTCAGAACTCTTGTGATTGGCATGAGCGGTGCTCTAGCTCGAAACCAGTAAGCGAATCGCTTTCTCGACTTTGCCATCCGTCCGCGTCCGCATGTCGATGAGGTCCACAAGATGCATCAAGTTGGTCTGACAACAAGTACTCGTCACACCCGTATTGATGACATGCACAGTATCGGACTGCACGCTCGAGTCAGTTTGTTGAATTCATCGGATGATATCGAGCAATCACACGTTGCAGTGGTTGAGAAAGGGCGTCGAAGCTTACTGAGCGCGCCCGATCGAAAGCCAGATGGGGTCAGCACTCTTCTGGCAATTGAGTTGCAGCGTGCGTTGGAAAGATCGAAGTATGGCGTGAAACGCGTTTATTGTGACGTTGACGCCGAAGCCATCTACCTCACGGGACATGTCCGGTCTTATTTCGCATTGCAGATGGCAATTCACGTCGCAATTGGTATGGCCTGCGGCCGTCGAATTGAACTGCGTGTCGATGTCGTTCCTGAATTTGATAACGATCGCTGCGGAGCTCATCGAACGCTGTGGTGAGTTGGAATTCAAAGGAATCTCAGTCAGGCCAGTGGAAGCATGTCTTAACGAGTACGGACAACTTCCATTGGACGCGGATGCGCCTGAACTGGAAGTCGATGCACCTCGTTGTGCAATTAGTCCAGAATGACGTTCTGCCGGCGATAGACCACTAAATTGGAATTTGGAAAGTTATCTAAGAGAAGTCAAAACCATGGAAGCTCAGTCGCCTGAAAACATGATTCGCTGGTTCTCTGAGATTTCGTTGGCCGATGTCCCTCTGGTCGGCGGCAAGAACGCATCTCTCGGCGAGATGTTCCGAGAACTTGCACCGCAAGGTATTCGCGTCCCCAACGGATTTGCCATCACGGCGGATGCTTACTGGTACTTCCTCTCAACGACGGGAACGGACAAGAAGATTCGAGCGATTCTCGCTGACCTGAAGGTGGATGATGTCAGTTGCCTGCGACAAGCAGGGCAATCAATCAGACAAGTGATTACTGACGCGGCGTTTCCAGACGCTTTGCAGGAAGCGATTGCCACCGCTTATGAAAAGCTTTGCGAACAATTGCCGAACGTCGATGTTGCCGTCCGCAGCAGTGCGACAGCAGAAGATCTACCTGAAGCGAGTTTCGCCGGACAACAGGAAACCTACTTGAACGTTTCCGGCCGACAACAACTGCTCGATACGTGCAAGCGATGTTTCGCATCTCTGTTCACCGATCGTGCCATTTCCTATCGGCGGGATCAGGGCTTCGATGACTTTCAAGTCGGACTGTCCATCGGAGTACAGCGTATGGTGCGTTCGGATCTCGCGGCATCGGGAGTCATGTTTTCGATCGATACCGAGACAGGATTTCGCAACGGCGTCTTGATCAATGCCGCCTTCGGATTGGGCGAAAACATTGTCCAAGGGACGGTGAATCCCGATGAATTCCTCGTCTTCAAACCAACTCTTCGTGAAGGATATCGTCCCATCCTCCAAAAACGTCTGGGAACGAAGGAATTCAAGCTGATTTACGATGTCGGCGGGGGCAGGATGACTCGAAATATCCCTGTCGCTGCCGAACTACGCACGACGTTTGCAATCTCGGACGATGAGGTTTTAGCCCTTTCACGCTGGGCTTGCCTGATTGAAGAACATTATTCGACGCAACGAGGCTGCCCCACTCCCATGGACATCGAGTGGGCGAAGGACGGCATCACTGGAGAACTATGGATTGTCCAGGCACGACCTGAGACGGTCCAATCGCAAAAAGAGACCGGCATTCAGGAAACGTATCGATTGATGGAGACTGCGCCCATTTTGGTGAAAGGACGCAGCGTGGGTGAAAAGATCGGCCAGGGTCAGGTCCATGTCATTTACAGCGCGAAGCACCTGGAAGAGTTCCGTCCCGGCGAGGTTCTGGTGACTGACAAGACGGATCCCGACTGGGAACCAACCATGAAGAAAGCCGCCGCGATTGTCACCAATCGTGGAGGGCGCACGTGCCATGCCGCCATCGTAAGTCGAGAGCTGGGACTTCCAGCGGTCGTCGGGACTGAGCATGGAACCGAGATGCTGAAAGATGGGCAGGTCGTCACGGTGTCCTGCGCCGAGGGGGACGAGGGCCATGTTTACGACGGCAAACGGCGGTTCGAAGTCACAACAAGAGATCTTCGGCAACTGCCTCGACCAAAGACAAAAGTGATGCTCAACGTCGGAAACCCACAGGAAGCGTTTCGCTTGTCGTTCCTGCCAAATGATGGTGTTGGATTAGCCCGCGAAGAATTCATCATCTCGAACTCGATCAAGATCCATCCTCAAGCATTAGTGGACTACGGCAAGCTGACCGACAAAGCCGTGATCGACGAAATCGATCGACTGACGAGTGGGTATGACAATAAGCCGGATTTCTTCGTAGAAAAACTGGCCGAAGGTGTCGCGACAATTGCCGCGGCATTTCACCCCAAAGACGTCATTGTTCGCATGAGCGATTTCAAGACGAACGAGTATGCGAACCTTGTCGGTGGACGCCCGTACGAGCCGGTCGAGGAAAATCCGATGCTCGGGTTTCGCGGTGCCTCGCGCTATTACGACGATCGCTATCGAGCCGCGTTCGCGCTAGAATGCCGAGCCATGAAAAAGGTTCGCGACCAGATGGGACTCTATAACCTGAAATTAATGATTCCGTTCTGTCGTACCGTCGAAGAAGGTCGCCTGGTACTGGCGGAGATGGAAAAGCACGGATTGAAACGCGGCGAGAAGGGCCTGGAAATTTATGTCATGTGTGAAATCCCCAGCAATGTGATACTCGCCGATCAGTTTTTCGAGATCTTTGATGGATTCTCAATCGGATCGAACGACCTGACGCAACTCGTCCTCGGTGTGGACCGCGACTCTGAAATTGTGGCTCACGTCTTCGACGAGCGAAACGACGCCGTAAAAACAATGATTGCGGCGGTCATTCAAAAAGCGAAAGCCAACAATCGAAAGATTGGAATCTGCGGTCAGGCGCCAAGCGACTATCCCGAGTTCGCGCAGTTCCTTGTTGAGCAGGGCATTGGAAGCATTTCTTTGAATCCCGATACCGTCCTCAAGACGACTGCCAAGATCGTCGAAACAGAACGGCAATTGGCCGCGGCCACCAAGCAGGGCACCAGTCGCTCTTTCAGCCATCGTTAGACGGCCAAGTCGAGCCTACGATAAATCGACGGCGGTGATGTCTCGCGCGAATGGGCACGTGGTCGTCTCACGTCATGGCAGGTGAGTCCTTCGCCGCCAGCAGGTCGGTCAGGACACCGCTTTTGTGGGGAATCAGGGTCAGCCGGGTTTTGCAGTCAAGCAGCTTCTGGGTCTCCAAAATCGTGAACATGGCGTCGGACGTCTCGGTGTCTTTGCAGATCTTTTGCAAGGCGTCTCCAACCAACTCCGGCCGGATCGCAGCCGCCTTGGCAAATTCGATCGCGGCTTTTCGATCGGCGGTACTGGTGATGATGCTGACTTGGTTGGCGCCGTCCTGCTTGATGGCTGATGTCACCTGACGCAACCGATTGACGACTTTGCTTTCGATTTGACGAATCATCTCGAGATCGCGGAAGTGGACCTTGCGAATATAGACCGATCCCAGTCGATAACCCCATTCATGCGACTTGGGCGAGACTTCGTCACGGACCGTGGAACTCATGCCATGCCGATTGACCATCATGTTGGCTAGCGGCAGATTACTGAGGCAGCGAACGGTCGAATTCCCGACATTGGCCGCCAATGAGCCGCGCGGATCCATGTTCTTGAACAAGTAGGCGACGGGATCGCTGATAAACATTTCGTACCAGATGCCGATCCCCATCGGCGCACCTTCCTCCGAGTTCACCGGAGCGCTGCGCAGATAGACTTGATCGAGTCGCAGATCGATGACGTAACAGCGGCCCAGCCAGTTCACGATCAAAGCCTGCCAGCCGATCAATGGCCACAGAAAATGCAGACCGGGTTCGTCAATAATCGATAAGACCTTGCCAAACAACACGTAAACGTGACAGCGCCGTTCGTTGACGATCGTGAAGACGCCGATCAAACGCCCTACGGACAATGCGATGGGCACGATGAAAAACGATGCGATAAACGTGATCAGAAATGCCAGAACGGTATTCATGAATCAACCTCCACAAAGGCTCTTTCCGACCGACCGAACAGTGACATTCTGACATTGCGAACATAGGCCTTCAGCGCGCCCGGGCCACTTTGTTTCAACGACTCCAACTGGGTGGCCATCCGGTCGAGCGGTTCGATTTCGGCTTGCGCCTTCAGAGTTTCAATTTCGACCGCCTTTTTCGACTGCACAATCTTCTGGTCGGCGGCCGCCTGAGCCAGACTGATGTCTGAGGACACCTGATTATGAGCTGTGTTGATTGCCGCCAAGGCCGATTCGACCTCCAGTGGTGGATCGATGCCTGTGATCAATGATGCGTCCAGCACCATGCCATATCGTGCCGCTGACGAACGGCATTCTCGATCCATATGCTCATTCAGGTCTCTCAAATTCTTGCGCAGGTCGTTGATCGACACGCCATAGTTCACCTGGGAATCATCCGCGACCGCGTCCGTCGCCGCTGGAACAAACTCGAGGGGTGGCGATTCGAAGTTCGCGATCCGCTCACGCAAGACCGATACAAAATAGCCCATCACATGGGAAATGGGTCGTTTCACGCCAAACAGATAGGCATACAGATTGGTTTCAGAAACCCCATACCGAATCTGACCATCCAGCCCGATATTCAGTTGATCTTTGGTGACCGCTTCCAGAATCGTTCCACCTTTGTTCGCCTCGGGGTCGTCGGGATCCCAAGCCATATTCATGGTCGCGGTGGCAATGGACACGCGATGGACCTGCTGCCAGGGCCATTTCCAGTAAAAGCCCGGCTGAACGACGCGGACCTGCGGATAGGTATAGCGCTCCTTTTCGTCTTCGGCCAGCACGTCGGCAATCGGCAGATCGAGTGTCGATGCATCACCCAACCGATCAGCTCGACCGCAAGTCGTCACGACGGCCCGCTGGTTCTGATCGATGATATAGAAACCAGCTACAAAGTATCGGATTACAAACCAGGCAATGAAACCGGCAACACAGCCCAACGTGACGTCCATCAACGTGGCCTCCGAGAGAATCGTGGAGCAGATTGTGCTCGATCGAAGCGGAATTCGGTAAATCCATGACAAGTGGACAAGCTAACAACGCAGCAATCGTCGTTCCGGATCAAACCCATGAGATTTCCGCAGTGATGACTACTCCATCCGTGAACGCGTTCCCGTCAGGTTCTGTTCAGGCTGAATCGCCGTGTTCACCGCGTAAGAGGCAAAGGAATGGATCATCGCCAGCAAGGCCCATTCGCTAGAAGAATATATTCGGTGGCGTTTTTTGTTCAGTTGGACTGTTTCTGCCCTTGTCAGAGTCTCATCGTACGTCTCGATTGCCATGTCCTGATCCATTGAGTGCGTCGCATTGCTTTCAGTGCTGCATAGAGTGTGTCACTTGCTGATGTTCCGCTTCGCTCTTCGCCGCGGATACTTCATTTGTGTCCGGCCTCGAGCGATTGGAATGGAAACTGCGACAGGGGATAGCCAGATGGTTCACCAATCTCGAAACGATGGCGAGACCGATTATTGTCGCGTTCAGCCGACCAGGAATCAGGACCCCAGCATGCACTCTCAACCAAGCAAGAAGACGCCAGCGTCAAACAAGACTGACGATGTTCGCCGAGACCTTTGTGGGAAACTTGCCACAGGTGTCCGCGAAGGCGCCTACGGGCTTCAAGTCCGCTTTACACGGACGGGTGATGCATTGGCATCGGCCTGGTTCTATCTGTATCGCGACCACGAATGGCATAAGCGACAGGATTTCGCGGTGAGTTCCGAGGACATTCCAGAGCTGTTTGTGCAACTGGAAATGGTAGCGAGCCGCGAGATCACCGATTCCTGGAGTTGTCGCCGTGTCGACCATGGTGACCACACCGATTTTCAATTGAAGTTCCAGCCCGAACCAATGCATGCCCATATTAACGATGGTCTCGAATCGTATTTGCTGGGGCGACTCTTCTTTGGACACCACGACACAGGTGAGGACTCGCGGGCTCGCATGGGTTTTCGCGGACGGTAACACACAATCCTGCAGTGCCCCCTGCCGTCGTGAGCGAGTGAGAGTATTTCAATCGGGCAATCTTGGGCTCCGCTCGCTGGCCCTTTGCCGCACCACCATCTTTGCACGCTCTTCAATCCTCTTAATGATGGTCTCGCCGTCATTGAGATCTTCCTTCAGTTGAATGAAAGAATCCTCATGGCGAAGACGCAACTCCTTTTCAGGGCCGCCGCACGGGAGAAGATTTTGCGTGGCGCATCCTTATTGACGGATGCTGTTCGCGTCACGCTGGGGCCACGATCGAAATGTGTGTTGTTGGGGCGAGCCTTCGGACGACCCTTGGTCTGTAACGACGGTGTGACGATCGCGAAGGAAATCGAATTGAAAGACCCTGAGGAGAATCTTGGGGTTCAAATGCTGCGCGAAGCGGCTGAGCGGACGGGTGACACTGTCGGCGACGGAACCAGTACCGCCACGATCCTTGCTCACGCACTATTCGCCGAGGGCCTGACAAATGTGGCCGCGGGTGCAAGTGCGATTGATTTGAAACGAGGGCTGGACAGCGGATTGAAGATTGCGGTCGCCGCAGTCAAAGAATTGTCGAGACCTGTCGCGACGCACCAGGAGCGGGTTCATGTCGCGACGATTTCTGCTCACAATGACTCAACGATCGGAGAGGTCGTGGCCGATGCCGTCGAAAAGTTGGTAAAGAAGGCGTCGTGTCCATTGAAGAGGCCAAAGGCACCGAAACGAGTGTCGAGATTGTCGAAGGGATGCAGTTCGATCGAGGCTTTCTTTCGCCGTACTTTGTCACCGATACGGAAAAGATGACAGCGGTTCTTGATGACCCCATGATCTTGCTGTATGACAAAAAACTGAGCCACACGAAGGACCTTGTGCCGCTGCTTGAGCAGCTCGTCAAGATTCGTGGGGCTTTGCTGATTATTGCAGAAGACATCGATCCAGATGCGTTGGCGACGCTTGTCGTCAATAAACTTCGCGGAGTGATTGCCTGTGCTGCCGTCAAAGCCCCCGGTTACGGTGATCGGCGTAAAGAAATGATGCAGGACATCGCCATTTTGACCGGTGGACGTTTCCTCGCAGAAGAACTGGGTGTCAAGCTTGATTCGATAACGCTCGAGGATCTTGGTCGTGCGAAACGGATTGTGATCGACAAGGAAAACACAACGATCATCGGTGGCGCCGGTGCGAAAGACGCAATTCAAAATCGCTGTCAGGAAATCCGTCGGCAGCACGAGAAGTCGACATCGGACTATGATCAAGAAAAGTTACAGGAACGACTAGCCAAGCTTTCGGGAGGTGTCGCCGTGATTCGCGTGGGTGCTCCCACCGAGGCTGAAATGAAAAACCGCAAGGAAGCATTCGACGATGCCATCAGCGCGACGAAAGCGGCCATGGCGGAAGGCATCGTTCCTGGTGGTGGGCGAGCAATGCTTTATGCGGTCGACAGGATCGAAAAAGTCGAAGCCGAATATGAGGGGGACGAGAAAACTGGCCTGCGAATTCTACGTCACGCACTTGAAGCACCGATGAGACAGATTGCTGAGAACTCTGGAGTTGACGCCGGCGTCGTTGTTGATCGCACTCGGAATCTACCAACAAACACGGGCTTCGATGCGGCAAAAGGAAGCTACGTCAATTTGCTTGACGCTGGAATCGTTGATCCGACAAAAGTCGTACGTATCGCTCTCGAGAATGCTGTTTCCGTCGCGAGTGTTCTACTGCTGACGGAGGCGACACTCACGGAAATCCCCGAACCACGCGAGGCAGCGACGTCACCGACAGGCTTCGAGGGATGATGATCGGTTGATTGGAATTTTTGTTCAGTGATTTCCACGCTAAACTCCTGCGTCGCGACTTCGGACGGACATTCGGCTTTCAGGCAGAGTAGTGATGTTGCTGCAAATGCTCAGTGATTGTGAGTTTGTGCGAGGAATGTCGGCGGAAGCCGCCAACCGACTCGAAAGTATTGCGCAGGTTAACTCGTACTCGCCTGGCACGCTGGTGTTTGTCGAGGGAACCCCACATCCGCGCTTTCACCTGATCGCGCAAGGCCGCGTCCGACTTGAAATGTACGTTCCTCGACGTGGGAGAGTTCCAATCCTGACGACCGGACGTGGAGACGTCATTGCCTGGTCGGCGTTGATCGGTGATTCAACCATGACGGCAACTGGCGTTGCGCTGGATGCCGTCACAACGGTTTCATTCCTGGGCCAGGAATTGAAACAACTGTGTGATGCCGAGCAGGAAGTCGGTTACGATGTCATGCGCACACTCGCCGCCGCCTTATCTCGGCGATTGCTTGCGACGAGACTGCAAATGCTCGATCTTTTTAACGACGGTGCGTCGACTCACGCATTGCAAGTTGCACTCACGGAACTTGTCGATCCGGAGTGTTAGCCCTTTGAGAGCGTCCGCAAAAAAGTAAGACCGCAAGCATGGCTGACGCAATGGAAACGCAATCGAAGTCATTTTTTCTAGCGAAATCCCAATTCCAGACGTTGATCGGCCTTCTCAAAAGTGAAGGCTACCGGACGATCGGCCCGACGATCGATCAAGAAGCAATTGTCTACGACGAAATCGACTCAATTGATCAATTCCCCATTGGCTGGACCGATGAACAAGGTCCCGGTCACTACCGCTTGAAGGAGCGTGAGGATCGTGAGTGGTTTGGCTTCGCAGTCGGACCGCATTCGTGGAAGCGTTACTTATTCCCGCCGACTTCGACACTGCTGAGTGCCGAGAAAACAGATCAAGGCTGGAGCTTCATTCCCCGTGCCAGCGACCACACGCAATATGCGTTGCTGGGCGTGAGAGCCTGCGAATTGGCGGCACTTCGAATACAGGATCGCGTTTTCCTGGAAGGACCCTACCAGGATCCGATCTATCGAGAACGACGTGAAAGGTTGTTGATCGTGGCGGTGAACTGTTCGCAGCCAGCCGACACCTGCTTCTGTACATCGATGAACACGGGACCTTCGTGTCAATCAGGGTTTGACATTCGCATGACCGAGCTTTCTGACGGATTCGTCTGCGACGCGGCCACCCCTAAAGGGGAACAAATCTTGGGCAATTGTTCTCTGCGCGCGGCAAGCGACGACGAACTTCAAGCGGCGGTGCAAGTGCAGCAGGGGACGGTCGATCAGATCACTCGACGGATGGATACAAGTGATCTGCCGGGATTGCTGCGAAGCAACTTGAATCATCCGCATTGGAAAGAGGTCGGTGAGCGCTGTTTGTCCTGTACGAACTGTACGATGGTCTGCCCAACATGTTTTTGTTCATCCGTCACAGAAATCCGCGACTTGAACGTCGATCGTGTTGAACGCCAGCGGAGTTGGGATTCGTGTTTCAATCCCGACTTCAGTTATCTTGGCGGTAGCCTTGTGCGAAACGACACCGCGTCGCGCTATCGTCAATGGCTGACTCACAAACTGGATACCTGGCATTCTCAGTTTGGGACATCCGGATGCGTGGGGTGCGGACGTTGCATCACCTGGTGCCCCGTAGGGATCGACATCACTGAAGAGGTCGCGGCCTTTCGGCAAGAGGCAGTTTCATGAAACAGCCTGCCATGGCGCTCAGTCGAGACCCCTGGTCTACCCGAACAGTTCGAATCGCTGAAATTCAGCCTGAAGTTGAAAATGTCGCGACTTACCGCCTGGTCCTTGAGGGGCCAGTGGACGACTCTGCGTACGAGTTCGCTCCAGGACAGTTCAATATGCTGTATCTGCCGGGTGTTGGCGAAGCCGCGATTTCCATGAGCGGCACGTCAACGAGTCCCGATTCGTGGATTCACACTGTGAGGGCTGCTGGGAATGTCACGCAATCGCTAGCGAGATTACGACCGCCCGACACATTGGGACTTCGAGGTCCCTTTGGGACGGGCTGGCCGATTGCTGACTTATTTGGAAACGACATCGTGATCGTCGCTGGCGGGCTGGGTATGGCTCCATTGCGTCCGCTGGTCTATTACATCATCCATAACCGTGATCAATTCGGGACTGTCTGGCTGATCTCGGGCAGCCGTACGCCTGAAACTTTGCTCTACGCGACCGAATATGACAGTTGGAAACAGCACGACATCAATGTCATGCTGACCGTTGATCGAGCGACCTCCGATTGGCAAGGACTTGTCGGTGTCGTGACTTTGCTGGTCGAGCGATTACAGCTTCCCCGAGTGGAAATGACCCAACTGGTTGCTTGTGGTCCTGAAGTCATGATGAAGTACACTGCAGCAACGGGGCTTCGGCAAGGGATCGCCGCGGAACGGATCTGGCTTTCGTTGGAGCGAAATATGCAGTGCGCGGTCGGGCACTGCGGACACTGCCAACTGGGCCCGGATTTCATCTGCAAGGATGGACCAGTCCTGCAGTACGATCGCCTTCGGCCGCACCTTTTCGTGGAGCACCTGTGATGGCGCGCAAACCGCGATTGGCGGTCTTTAAATTCGCATCGTGCGACGGCTGCCAGCTTTCTCTGCTCGACGCAGAAGATGAGCTGCTGACTCTGTGCGATCTGATCGAGATCGCTCACTTTGCGGAAGCGAGTAGTGACTTAAAGCCCGGTCCCTATGACATCGCACTCGTGGAAGGATCGATTACAACCGCTGAGGATGCGGAACGCATCCGACAAATCCGCGTGGACTCGCGGTACTTAATGACCATTGGAGCCTGTGCCACAGCGGGAGGTATTCAAGCTTTGCGGAACTGGGGGAACATTGATGAATTGGTTCGATCCGTGTATCCGCAGCCGGAATTCATCAGTACGCTGGCCACATCGACCCCGATTGCTCAGCACGTTCATGTCGACTTCGAACTCCACGGATGTCCGATCAACCACCATCAGCTTGTCGATGTCCTGATTGCGCTCGTGGAAGGCCGCCAGCCGCGAGTGCCAAGCCATAGTGTCTGTCTTGACTGCAAACGAAACGGCAACGTCTGTCACGTGGTTGCTCAATCCATTCCGTGCCTCGGGCCCGTCACTCAGTCGGGATGTGGTGCGATTTGTCCTTCCTATAATCGCGGTTGCTACGGATGTTTTGGCCCCAGTCGACCGGCAAACACCACGTCCTTGTTGTCTCAGTTTCAACATCTTGGGCACCGCCGCAATGATCTGGTTCCGTTACTGCAATCGTTCAATGCCGCCGCTCCCGAATTCGACTCTGCCGCAGCGCAATTAAGAGCCCTTAACGAAAGCACGGACGAACAGTAGTTGAGAACTGACTTCGATACGCATCAACTCGATACTAAGGAGCCTGTTTCGGTGAGTTCGTTCGAGACCATCAAAGTTCCCATCCTGACTCGTGTGGAAGGTGAAGGGAAGGCAACGATCCGCATCGCCGATGGCATCGTCAGCGACGTCGAATTGAACATTTTCGAGCCACCTCGGCTGTTCGAAGCGATTCTGCGTGGTCGTCCGATGGAAGAGGTCCCCGATATCACCGCACGCATCTGCGGAATCTGTCCAGTCGCCTATCAAATGAGTTCGGTGCATGCACTTGAAAACGCGCTCGGTGTTGAGATTACTCCTGAGACGCGACAACTGCGCAGGTTGCTCTATTGCGGTGAGTGGATCGAAAGCCATTCCCTTCACATTTACATGCTGCATGCACCCGACTTTTTCGGCGTTGCCAGCGGAATTGAATTATCGAAGCGTTTTCCCGACGCCGTCAAACGCGGCCTGCAGTTGAAAAAGTATGGAAACCAGTTATTGGAACGCTTGGGCGGCCGCGCTATTCATCCTGTGAACGTGAAGATTGGCGGTTTCTATAAACTGCCTTCACGCGAATTGTTGTCGTCATTGATTCCGCATTTTGAATGGGGGCTGCAAGCGGCAATCGAGACAGTCCACTGGGTGAGAGGTTTTCCGTTTGACGATTTTGAGCAGCCCCATGACTTGGTGGCCTTAAGTCACCCCGACGAATACGCACTGAACGAAGGCGAGATCACTTCCAGCAACGGGCTGCGCATCGCTGCGGCCGATTTTGATGGATCATTCGTCGAAGAACAGGTTCCGCATTCAACGGCCTTACATTCCGTGTTTCGCAACGGCAGAACTTCCTACCTGGTGGGGCCGTTGGCGCGTGTGAATCTGAATTGGGAACGTCTGTCGCCAGAGGCCCGGCGGCTGGCAATCGATGCCGGGTTCGCAAATGTATGCAGAAATCCGTTCAAGGGTATCATTGCTCGCGCTATCGAATTGGTGCACGCGTACGAAGAGGCCTTGTCGTTGCTGCGGCAATACAACCCCAAAGGTCCTGCGTCTGTGGAGTATCAACCGCGAAATGCCGTTGGAACGGCGGCAACCGAAGCCCCCCGCGGAATGCTGTTTCACGAATACCGGATTGATGCGAGCGGAAAGGTTGTTTCAGGCCGGATCGTGCCGCCAACGTCGCAGAATCAAAAGCAGATCGAGTGCGACGTGTTGAAGTTCTTGCAACGAGGTCCCGCCAATATTGCTTCCCGCGATCAAATGGCGAATGACTGCGAACGATTGATCCGTTCGTACGACCCCTGCATCAGTTGTTCCACACACTTCTTGAAAGTGCGGTGGGAAACGTGATCAGTCATCTTCCGCTGGTGATCGGATTGGGCAGCAACCATGGCGACGATCAGGCGGGATGGTTCGTAGTGGACCGACTCCGAGAACTTGGTTATCCGGATACTTCTCTCTATCGTGCAACTCATCCTGCGGACATTTTTGATGTCGCTGTTAAAGATCGTCAATTGATCATCTGTGACGCTTGTCTTGCAGAGAACTCGCCCTGCAAGATCAATCGTCTCACCTGGCCTACGGATCAACTGCTCGAACACCAGACATCCGGGACTCATGATCTGTCACTGCGACAGGTCCTGTCGGTCGGTCAACAACTTCAATGCTTCCCGGAGACCATCGACATCTGGACGATCGATGGTTGTTCATGGACAAGTGGTGCGCCCGTGGCGCACAAGATCCAGGTCGCCGCTGCTGAGGTCGCAAAGAGAATTTGGGAAGCAGCTCATCATGCATGAACGTTCTCTCGTCAGGACGTTGATCGAGCAGGCTTGCGAAGAGCAGTGTTCTCGCAAGCTGGGGCGAATCATCGAAATACAGCTCGACATCGGCGAGTTTTCTGGAGTTGATTCGACGTTGTTCGAATCGGCATTCTCGGAAATGGCATTGGCGTACTGGGGCCGACCCGTCGGACTGCGCGTCACTAATGTCCCGCTGACCGCGCAGTGCGAAAGCTGCAAGAACGAGTTTCCGGTTCAGCGTTTTTATTTCAGCTGCCCCAACTGCAAAAGTGGAGATGTCCAATTGAAAAACGGCGAAGAAATAAGACTGACCAATCTTGTGGTGGAACGACCTTTGGAGTTTCGTGGAGAAGTCTGATGAGCACAGACACTGTGACTGTCTTGCGTGACATTCAAGCTCAGAAACGTGCCGAGGCCGAAGCTTGGCGAGACGCGATGTCTGAGCGAGGCATTTTCTGCGTCAATCTGATTTCGTCCCCCGGAGCCGGGAAGACATCGATCCTGCAGGCGATGGCCAGGCACTGGAACGGCGACGTCAGGATGGCGGTCCTGGTCGGTGACATTGCGACTGATCGAGATGCCCAGCGTCTGGCTTCATTCATGCCGGTGCGGCAGCTTACAACTGGAGGTGCGTGCCATTTGGAACTGTCGCTGGTGAAACAGGGCTGGGATGACTTGAACGTAACGGACCTGCAGTTCCTGATCGTTGAGAACATCGGAAATTTGGTCTGTCCTGCGTCGCACGATCTGGGCGAGCATTTGCGAGTCGTCGTTCTCAGTGTGACAGAAGGTGACGATAAGCCTGGCAAGTATCCGAAGGCGTTCCGAACCAGCCATGTCTGCGTCATCAATAAAATGGATCTATTGCCTTATGTCCCGTTTTCATTGGATGCGGCCACTGACGATGCACATCGAATACGCGGCGACATGCCGGTCATGACGATGTCAGCAATCACCGGTGAAGGGATTCCTGCATGGTGTGATTTCCTAACCGCAGAGCGACAAAAGTGGTTTGGCATGAGTGTGCGGTAACCTGCAATGTCACGGCGTGTTCTTCAACTTCTGTTGTCCGGGTCCGTTCAAGGCTGTGGCATTCGTCCTGCACTTACACGACTGGCAACAACGCGAGGCTGGTCCGGCCAGGTGAAGAACACGACGGCCGGGGTGGAATTGACGCTCGCGGGTTACCTGCCTGTGGACGATGAACTTTTATCGATCGTTCGCATGTCTCTGCCGATACAGGCAGCAACTGTTGAGATCCGGTTGATTCCACTTTCCCACTTCGAGGGAGTCGGCTTTTGCATTCAACCGTCTGAGACATTCGGACCGGTTTCCGCTGTGATCCCGTGCGATGTGGCAATCTGTGCCGAGTGCCTGGCTGAAGTGCGCGATCCAAGTAACCGGCGATATCGTTACCCGCTGACAAGTTGCAGTCGATGCGGGCCGCGGTACAGCATCCTGCTGAAAATGCCGTTTGACCGTGAGCGTACAACGCTACGTTCATTTCAATTGTGCGCCGAATGCCAAAGGGAATACGACTGTCCTTCCGATCGGCGTTTTCATGCGCAGACGATCGGTTGTCCAAATTGTGGTCCCAATCTCTGGTTAACCGCAGAAGACCACGTCCCGATCGGGATCAATGATGATGCGGTGCGCCAGGCCGCCGAAACTCTCATGGACGGAAAGATCGTTGCCTTACGTGGAATTGGCGGTTACCAGTTGCTGGTGGATGCGACGTCATCAGTGGCGGTCACAAGACTTCGCCTGCGAAAGCAGCGTCCGCATAAGCCGTTCGCAGTCTTGTGCCGCACGCTTGACGATGCTCGACAAGTTGCCGCTGTTGATGAACTGGAAGCGCAAACACTCGCGTCAGGTCAGAATCCGATCGTTCTGCTGCAGCAGCGGGCAGCGAGTTTCATTGCAGCGGAGGTCAATCCCTGTCTGCGAGAGATCGGTGTCATGCTGCCAACTACGGCAATGCACGATCGACTGCTGGAACTTATGCAACGGCCACTCGTCTGTACCAGTGCCAACGTTCATGACGAACCTTTAGTTCACAGCGTCACCAAGGCAGAAGCGCAACTCAAAGAAATTGCCGATCTGTTTCTACATCACAACAGAGAGATTCAGCATCCGATTGACGACAGTGTCGTCCGAGTCATGGCAAACCGCGTGGCGATGATTCGTTGTGCGCGAGGTTACGCTCCGATGCCACTTGCATTGCCGCCAACCATGGCGCGGGTGGCTGTCGGCGGACATCAAAAAGCGGCACTCGCCGTTTCAAATGGCCACCAAGCATGGTTAGGTCCGCACATTTGTGACCTGCATAGTCTCGTTTCTCAAGAGGAATGGTATGACCGTCTTCAACAATTGACGCAGCTTGTCGAGGTCACTCTGAACGTAACAGATCAACATACGTCTAGTTCCGTTACTCATGCGCCGACGCGTACGATCCAGCAGTTCGTCTGCGATCGCCATCCCGGTTATTTTTCAACTCAAGCCAGCGAGCAATTTGATGGGTCACGTACATTGGTCTGGCATCATCATGCCCATGTGCTTGCGGCCATGGTCGAACACAAAGTGCAGGACGAAGCTGTTTTGGGAGTTGCCTTCGACGGCTCTGGGCTTGGCACAGATGGAACGATCTGGGGCGGCGAATTCCTGATCGCCTCGACACGTGGCTTTCAACGAGTTGGACATCTGCGGCGTTTTGGGCTTCCCGGAGGTGAAGCCGCGATCAAGGACGTGCGAAGGCTGGCGGTTTCACTGCTCTCGCAGCTTGAAAGTCTTTCGGCCGACGAGATTGCTGGTCTGACTCGGTTGGCTGAAAGCGACGTCCTGATTCTCCAGAAGATCCTCCGTTTGCCGCAATCACCGCTGACATCCAGCGCGGGACGTCTGTTTGACGCCGTTGCGAGCCTGATTCTTGGTGTTGACCGCCCTACTTATGAAGGACAAGCGGCAATGATGCTTGAAGCCGCCTGCGATGTCTCGGAATCTGGTTCTTATCAGATCGACCTGACATCAGCCGAATGCGTGGAACTGGATTGGCGTCCGATGCTGCAGCAGATTGTCGAAGATCGCCGGACTGGTGTGCCGGTGTCGTCCATGGCAGCACGCTTTCATCGTGGAATCAGTCGTGCCATCATTTCTATTTGTGAACGCTGGAGCGATCTGTCGGTCGTGCTGTGTGGAGGCGTATTCCAGAATCGAGTTTTGATCGAGTTGATCGCGAATTCATGGCCCGATAAGCGTCGACGATTGGGGCTGCCCGGGTTAATCCCTGTCAACGACGGAGGTCTGGCCGCGGGCCAGCTCGCCGCATTGACGGTTCAATGAGATGAAGGACTGATGACCATGTGTCTGGCAGTTCCTGGATGCGTCGTTCAATGGATCGACCATGACGAAGTCATGGCGACCGCTGAAATTGACTTTGGGGGTGTCCGAAAGCGATGTCACATGGCCTGCACGCCAGATGCGAATGTTGGCGACTACGTTCTGGTTCATGCGGGAGTTTCATTGGTCGTCATCGACCGCGAGGCGGCGGAAAAACTGCTGGCCACTCTCGCAACTCTTGAAGACGCGCACTAGTTCCGCATTATCGCCACGCGATCAAATCACCATGCAATATCTCGACGAATATCGGAACTCTGATTTATTGAAGACGCAGTTGGCGAATCTGCGCAGTCTGATCACGCGGCGCTGGGTCGTCATGGACGTCTGCGGAGGACAGACGCACAGTTTTCTACGAAGCGGATTGGAAGCGGCGTTGGACGACGTCGTGGAACTCGTTCACGGGCCGGGTTGCCCTGTGTGCGTCACGCCCGCGCAGGTCATTGACGATGCAATCGATCTTGCCCAACGCAACACTGTGATCGCGACCTTTGGAGACATGCTGCGAGTTCCCGGCAGCACAACCAGTCTGCTGCAGGCGAGAGCTGCAGGTGGTGATATCCGGACCGTCTATTCCCCGATTGACGCCGTCTTGCTGGCACAGAAAAATCCTGGGCTTCAAGTCGTGTTTATCGCGGTCGGATTCGAAACGACGATGCCATCGACTGCGCTCGCAGTCGCACAAGCTCGACAACTCGGCCTGACGAATTTCAGTCTGTTGGCTCATCACGTGCGGGTCGAACCGGCAATGCGAACAATCATGATGATGCCAGCCAACCGCATTGAAGGTTTTCTTGCCGCTGGTCATGTGTGTGCTGTCACCGGCTATCAACGCCTGTCGCAGTTCGCGGAACAGTTTCGAGTGCCAATCGTCGTGACAGGCTTCGAACCACTGGATTTGTTGATTGGACTGACGGAATGCATTACGTCTCTCGAACAGAATCGGACTGAAGTTCGCAATCTCTATCCACGAGCAGTTCATCCAGAGGGCAATTCTCATGCGATCAAGTGGATTGACGAGGTCTACCAGATCGCGACCGTTCCCTGGCGCGGGATGGGTGAGATTCCTGATGGAGGTTTCGTGATCCGGTCCGAATGGCGGCAGTTTGATGCTCGACACCGTTACAAGTTGGATCTCTTTGGGAATGATGATGACGCCGAATGCCGAAGCGGCGACATTATGTCTGGTCGCCTGAAACCACATGATTGCCCGCTATTCGGAAACCGCTGCGTTCCAGATCATCCTATCGGTGCACCAATGGTCTCTTCGGAAGGCTGCTGCGCTGCCTATTATCGGTATACGGCAGAACGAAAGATGCATCAATGAAACCGCCTGTCGAATCGAATTCCTCTTTTGTTTGTCCGCTTCCAACTTCTCCTGATAGCCAGACCGTCTCGCTGGCACATGGAGAGGGCGGGAGGCTGACGCGTCAATTCATCCGTGAACGAATCGTCTCGCGCTTTTCAAACGAAACTCTCGCTGCTCTGGGCGATGCCGCTCTGATTACCGTCGGTAGTGAGCGGATTGCGTTCAGTTCCGACGGGTACACAGTCACGCCACTCTTTTTTCCCGGTGGAGACATCGGTCGTCTGGCGGTCTTCGGCACCGTAAACGATCTCGCAGTCACGGGGGCGGTGCCCAGATGGATCGGCCTGTCGATGATTATTGAAGAAGGATTAGCATGGTCGGTCGTAGATCGCATCCTTGACAGTGTCCAGGCAGCCGCTCGGCAGACGAACGTGACGGTTGTGACAGGCGATACGAAGGTTGTTCCGCGCGGAACATGCGACGGAATGTTCATCACCACATCGGGTATTGGCGAAATTGTAACACCCGTAGGTACAGGCCCGAGTTCCCTGCAAGTCGGAGATGTCCTGATCGTAAGCGGCCCGGTTGGTCGACATGGGGCGGCGATCATGAATGCCCGCGAGGATTTGGGCTTTGATCCGTCGCCAATCAGTGACTGTGCGTCGGTTGCCACACCGCTGATCGAACTGCATCGCACGAGCCTGACGCCGCGAGCCGTTCGCGATGCCACCCGAGGCGGTGTCGCTGCCGTCCTGCACGAATGGTCAGAAGCGAGTGGCTTGAGCTGTTCGATCGAAGAATCGTTGATCCCCGTCAGCACAGAAGTACGAGCCGTCTGTGAACTGCTGGGGCTGGATCCGCTGCACCTGGCCAACGAAGGGACGTTTGTGCTCGCAACCAGTCACCACCAGGTCGATTCCACTCTAAGCCTGTTGAAGCATTTTGAAGTCACGCGTGATGCCCGAATCATCGGAGAAGTCGTTCCGCGTCGCATTGTGCCTGTCGTGCTAAGGCGATCAATCGGAAGCGATGTCCCGCTCGACGATCCCGCAGGCGCACCGTTGCCCAGAATCTGTTAGTTCACACTGCGAGTGATGATGATTCTGGCGTCGAGGGCGACGACATTCTCTGCGGATACCAACAACGGATTGATTTCCACGACCGAGATTTCGGGAAAATCATCACCCAGTTGAGAGAATCGCTTCACAACGCTTTGGAGTTGTGGCAGGTTGACACCCGGCCGACCTCGGTAGCCCTCCAACAGGGGATACAGTCGTAACGACTGTAGCATCCGCCGAATCACGTCATTGTCGAACGGTTGAAGCTCAAGAGCCGTGTCCCGCTGCAGCTCGGCAGTGATGCCGCCAGCGCCGACCAACAGCACGGGACCAAATTGCGGATCTCGTTTCAATCCCAATAGCAATTCAACCCCGCGCACCTCAGAAACCATCTGTTGAACAGAAACGCCGTAAATACGAGCTTCCGGACAATGGTCCCGGGCCGATTGCAGGATTCTGTCGTAACAAGAGCGAGCACTGTCGGCGTCCGGAATGTCCAGTGCAACGCCTCCGACATCTGTCTTATGTGAAATGTCGGGTGAGACAACTTTCAAGACGACTGGGAATCCAATCTGTTGGGCAAAGACCGCGGCGTCATCGACAGACGACGCGATTCGCGAGATGACCGTCGGGATTCCATATTCGGCGAGCAATTCTTTCGAGCGGACTTCTCCCAGCAAACCATCGGTCTTCTGCAGTTCCGTCCGCCAATACGCAATTCGCTCGCGCGACATCCGCGGACTGTCTGAAACGGAATGCGTTTGAGGTGAACCAAAGGTCTTCTGGTTATCTTGCGTGCGAGCCCGCATCTCATTAACTGACAAGAGATGATTCAGAGCGTGTGCCGCCGCTTCAGGAAAGTCGTAGGACGGAATCCCCGCGGTTTCTAGGACAGCCTTACCGCTGTGCACCGCACGGCCACCGATCAATGACGCGATGATTTGCTTGTGCGATTGCTGTTGCGCTTTGACGATCGCTTTGGCAATTCCGGTTGGATCCGTAACTGTCTGCGGCGTAACGATGACGAGTAGAGCATCCACGTTGGGGTCGGCGAGTGTCTGTTCGAATGCGACCTGAAATCTCTCGACAGTCGCATCCCCCAGCACATCAATGGGATTTCCTCGGGACCAATATCGGGGAAGTGCCTCATTCAACCGAATCATCGTCTCGGGGGTTAGCTGCGCAAGATGCCTGCCCAGTGCAAGCCAGGCATCACACGCCATGACGCCTGGACCACCAGCGTTTGTCACGATCGCCAGTCGCGGACCAATTTCATGCGCCCTGCCGACTAACAGCTTCGCGCAGTCGAACAGTTCTTCAATCGAATTGGCCCGCTCGACGCCCGCTCGACGAAACGCACATTGATAGATTTCGTCGCTGCTGGCCATCGCGCCTGTATGCGAGGCTGCGGCCTTTGAAGATTCGGCGAAACGGCCGGCCTTGTACGCGATCACCGGCTTGTGCCGGGAACAACGCTGTGCAGCAGCGATGAAGCGTGACGCGTCATCCAACCCCTCGATATACAGCAAGAGCGCATCGGTTTCGGGGTCCTCGGCGAAATATTCGATCAGATCACTCATTCCGATATTTGTGGTGTTGCCAACCGAGACACACGTGGCGAACCCAATCTGCTGACCAATGGCCCAATCGATAATCGCCGTACAGAGGGCACCCGATTGGGACAGTAACGTGATACCGCCCGGAATCGGGCTAGCGGGCGAGAAGCTCGCATTTAGCCCGAGACCAGGTTTGATGACCCCAAGGCAATTGGGGCCAACGAAGCGAAGACTCCGAAACTCCTGACTGGCTGCTTTCAGCTCTCTTTCCAACATCTGCCCATCCGCTCCCGCCTCACGAAAACCAGATGAGACGATAATCAACCCGTGTACGCCGCGCCGCCCACACTGACGGATCAGGCCAGGTACCGTTGCGGCAGGTGTGCAGATGATTGCCGCATCAGGGACATCAGGGAGTTCATCGATTGAGCCGTAGGCTTGATAGCCGTGAACGTTGCCTGGATGTGTGTTGACAACGGACAGTCGACCAGCAAATCCTGCTCGTCGCAGATTGATGACAATCGAACCACCGACGGAGCCAGGTTTGTCACTGGCACCGACCACGCAGATTGATGTCGGTTTGAAGATCGCATCGAGAGAAGAGCGGCTCATTGTTCAACTATTCCAAATCTTTCACTGTTGCTGCTACGATCGAGCCGAGGCATCTCAGCGAGCATTCGTTGAACTGGGCCGAACCCTCAAGATGATTGTGGGTCAGTCGCAAGTCGCCGTCCATTGTCGCCTCGCACGATGACATCGAGTCTTTGGCAACTTTCAAGTATTTCTCGATATCCCTGCGCGTTTCTCGTTGGCCTTGCGTCAGCGCCTTGTCGCGAGACGAAAACTGCTTTTGGACGGAATCCAGAATTGAGACGAGCCTGCCAAGGTTGATGTGATAGTCGAACAGCACCGGTTCGACCTGATCCGGCGCGGACTTCGCCGTCCGGTCGATCGCTGTGATGAGCGATGTCAGACAGTTGTCCCCGGCGGCGCACCACACTGCATCGCGAGAGGTACCAAGATAGAACTCGGTTTCGCCTGCGAACACGCTTTGAAAGAGGCTCAGGTCGGCCGGTCCAATTTCCACTTTGTGAAGACTGACTCCCGCGTGAACGCGAACATCAAGTTTGACCCGCCAGTCTGGATGAATCACTGACAATAGTTTGGCAATCTGATCGGCCTGCTTTCCATCGGTCGCACGGATGCCGGAAACGAGTACAGGCTTGTTGGTCGCGGAGAAGAATAGGTCAAAAAAGGCGTCGACTTTTCCAGACTCGATTGATTTGCCGATCATCTCGATGGCAATGCCTGTGGCGCGCACCAGAGCCTTTTGTTGAGTGACCTTTAATTCGGGACGAGCCTCAATCTCCTTCTCAACAATGGGCTGTAGCGACGTGAGGAAGTCTTTGAATTGACGGATGCGACCCGGGCCAAGAGGCACGTTCAGTTTCGAAGTGATCACCGAATTGACGGGCCGATTGACACTGGCAAAATGGCTCGGCCTGACCGCACTGTTCTGAATGGCCTGCATCAGTTCGGTTTCAGGGAGCGCCACAATCGACAGCTCGCCACGTCCGAAATGAATCGGTGACGACGTCTGGATCGTCCAGTCGAGATGAGCGTGTTCTGCCTCGACCACCAAACTCTCCGCTTGCGCGAGCAGTGAATTCAGCATCAGCTTGCGTAACTGAAACGCGTTTTGCCCTTCCGTTTTCCGTATTTTGGCCCGCCCGATGAACTGCTGGCGAAATCTTTCATAGTTCTCACGTCGCTGTACGAGACCGGCCCCATCATTCTTCAGTTCGATAACGATGTCTTTCTTTTGCTCCGCGAGCGGCGCGACATCGGTTGTGAGTGACAGATGCGGTTTCGTGGTGGCGCGGTTACCAGTCACGATCCAGGCGTACGTCTTGTCGAAGGACAGATGCGCGGCCGCTCCTTTTTCGGGACGAAGCTCGTATTCAGCCTCTTTGACTTTTTTGACCTTGTAATTTCGGCCTCGAAGGCCATCCAGAAATCCGGTTTGCGGACTTGTCAGATCTGCAATCGGGATGCAAAGGTCGTAGGCCATTCCGTTCGAGGGAAAGACGACATCGACTGAGACAGGCTTCGTTTCGTCGACACCATCCGTGAATGCATCGATGAAATCTCGCTTCAATTTTTTCCACTGCTTTCGCAATTGCGTGTCTGGACTGAGTTCAATCAGCCACTTCACTTTGCTTTCGACTGCCGCAAGACTTGGAATGACGAGCCGAACGCGTGCGACAGAACCATCAGAATCGGCGGCATCTTGCAGCGTGCCGGGCGGAATCGAAAACATGGCGGTCTGGGCTGTTTTGTCGAAATCGGTGATGGCTGCTTTCAGGTTTTGCTGCAGGGGCGGAGCGTCGGGAAACACCGCGCGACTCAACTTCAGTTCGGTCAATACGTCAGGACCGCCGGCGCGGGAAACGAGTGACTCGCGAACCACCGACAACGACGCAAACGCCATCTGAACGAGGATCAGCGCCAGACAACAGATCAGCGACGGCCAGCCTCGGTTGCGAGAGGGGATGATGATCACGATCGACACCTTTACTGGTTGTATTCCAGGTTTCGAAATCGCAAACATCCAATTGCGAAGGAAACGGAGCCAAAAATGCTTAACATGCCGCAGCACTTAAGCACGATGCTCAATTGAGGGTGCTCATGTGTCAGCAGTTCCTGATAGGCAATCAGTGCCCAGGCATGAGGCGTTGCCAGGCTGACATTTTGCATCAAATCCGGCAGCCAGGCTCGCGGCATGTAGCACCCACTGATTCCCGCGAGGACGATCACCAGGAACGTGGCGTAAGAAGTCACTTGAGATTCTGTGCGAACGAATGTGGCCAATAACAAACCCAGTCCCGTGGCGGCGACTGACGTCAGGATGATCACGGGCAATAACAGGAATGGATAACTGCCCCAGGACATGCCGAACATCAGTTTGCCCGAAATAAACAGGATCAAGCTCTGCAGGACCGAGACGACGAAGAAGGGCAGAGTCTTGCCCCACAGCAGTTGCTCGGCGGTAATTGGCGATGACTGCAATCGGTGCAGCGTCCCCAGCTTCCGTTCATTGATAAATGAACTGGCCATGATGTTGATCAGAAAGAACGCGAACATGACCATGAAGGCGGGGACCAGCGTCTGGTAGATAATGCTCGGGCCAGCTTTCACAGGTGGCGTTACTGCCACATCGGCTACGGGCGCCGGATCCGTCGAGTCTTCTTCGTCTTCCATCATATGGTCGATCGCACGGCGTAGCAGGACACTTCGCCGGGCCACTTGAGGAGTCACCACGCGCAATACAGCCGACAAGACCACGTATTCAACCAGGTCGGTGACGCCGACAAATTCCACACCGCTCATCACATGAATGTCGATCGATGCCAAGCCGTGAGACAGTTTGCCCGTTTCAGTGTTGAAGATATCCCGCAAGCTCAGCTCATCGATCTTCTTGTCGAACTCTTTCCCCAGAATGACAACAACACTGCTGCGTCCATCCTGAAGCCACAACCGAGCCTCACCACGGTCCGCGATCTTCGTGGCCTTGATTCCACCGATCTCTGACAAACTGGATGCGACTTCTTCCGAGACCGGTTCTCCGTTTTCATTCACGATGCCGATCTTCAGCAACTTGGCCTGCTCATGCGTGGTGAGCAGTTGCCCAGTTGACATACCCAGAATCGCAATAAAGACGACGGGCAGCGCGAGCAGTGTGTATAGCGCCCCTCGATCTTTCAGAATCAGGCGCAGATCTTTGATGGTGATTTCCCAGACGCCCATTAATCCCTCAGCTTTCGGCCCGTCAATTCAAGAAACAGTGTTTCCAAGCTGATTTCGTTCGTCTGGATTCCCAGAACCGGAATCTTGGCCTGTTCAAGCAAGTCCAGCACCAGCCGCAAGCCCGTCTGAGGTACCTGCTGTTGCGACGTCGCTTTCTCGTGAATCACGATTCTGCCCGTTCCATCTGGCTCGCTGGTGACAACGGCGTGGCCGCTTAGATTTTGAGTCAGACCCGCCGGCACGCTTGCGATGTGGATGGAAAGCTCGGTCCCTGTCCGATCGAGCAACGAGTCAAGCGTGCCTTCTTTCAGCAGCCGGCCTTGATCGATGATGGTCACACGCTGACAGACTGCTTCGATCTCTTCCATATAGTGCGAGGCATACAAAACCCCGACACCTTTCGCGCCCAGTTGTCGGACGCAGTCCAACAGGTTGGTTCGTGATTGGGGATCGATGCCAACGGTTGGCTCGTCGAGGATCACGAATTGTGGTTCATGTAACAGGGCGATACCAAAGTTCAGCCGGCGCGACATGCCGCCAGAAAAGGTGGCCGGCGTGTTGTCGGCATTGGCGGTAAGACCGGTCAGATCGAGTACATAGGCAACTCGGTCATCCAGCCTCTGGCCACGCAACCCATACAAGCCGCCGAAGAAACGCAGGTTCTGGGCTGCCGTTAATTCAGGATAGATTGCCAACTCCTGGGGCACGATCCCCAATAGCGAACGCATTTCTGGATTGCGGGGATCGTAAAGTTGACCGTCCAGTTTGATTGTGCCGGCATCCGACTTCAGCAGTCCCGTGATAATCATCATGCATGTTGATTTGCCGGCGCCGTTGGGGCCGATCAAGCCCAGAATCTCGCCGCGCTTGACTTGAAAACTTAAATCATCAACGGCCAGCAGCGTTCCGTAACTCTTGCTCAGATGCGACACCTCGAAGCCTTGAAACGTTGTCGGTGGATCGCGGCGCGCTGGCGCTGAAGCGACGTATTCGGTCGGTCGACCGTCCGTCGCGCTGGTTGATGCATCAGAAGTCGCTGCCAGCAAATTCATGGAAATCCCGTTTCCGAATACTTTGGCATCTGCTCCAGATGCGTGTGAGTGGGAACGAACTTCGGGTAAAGCAATCGCTGTTCCGTCATGGTCACTGCGCATCATCGAATTCGCCGTGGGGCTGCATCGCATGAGCGATATCCAGCTCAGGTGACTACTTTCAAAACGACGAGCCGTCCAAAAAATGAGGCGCGTTGCGCGGAAAGTGGCGATGTTCGGCCAAGTGGTAAAAAACTAGCCACAAGACAAAGCGGGCCGTAGTTCAGTCCGAACAGACGCGGACAACGCGGTTATTTCGGGCCGTGGCCATCAGCAGGAAGCCGTCGAGTCCTTTGACTACCGCTTTCTGCCGAGAGATACGCCCCTGCATGAGGATTCATGCTGGGCTGGCCGTCTCCCTAATGACGGTCTTTTGGGCAATTCTTGAGTAGTACGATCGTTTCGTGAGTTCAGCTGCTGCCATATAGCTCAGAACTATCAAGACCAACGAAGACGCGAATGAGACAGGCAATAGAACGAACCCCAACCATTTGGTGAATGGCATCCAAGGCAACATCAATGATCCCACGCCGACGATCAACGAGACGGTCAACAACAGTATCCCAGGGCGACTTCGAAAAAAGGGGCGACGAGTGCGGATGACGAGCACAATCAAGGTGGCCGAGCAGACCGACTCGATAAACCAGCCGGTCCTGAATTCCATGACATCGGCGTGCAACCACCGCAGCAATACGACGAACGTCACGTAGTCGAAGACGGAACTGAGCAATCCAAAGACGATCATGAAGGTGCAAATGGAGCGAATCGTCCATCGTCGCGGCACAGCCAGTTCTTCGACGTCGACGGAATCACTCGCAATCGCCATAGCTGGAAAGTCGGTCAACAGATTTGCCATCAGGATTTGGTGGGGTAGCAGCGGAAGATAAGGCAGAAACAGCGACGCCCCCGCCATGCTGAACATATTTCCAAAATTGGCGCTGGTGGCCATGTAGATGTATTTCAACGTATTCGCAAACGTCTGACGGCCGGATTCGATTCCGTCCACCAGCACCGATAATTCTCGCCGCATCAAAATAATGTCTGCTGCTTCTTTGGCGACATCGACGGCACTGTCAACCGAGATGCCGACGTCCGCCGAATGCAAAGCGGTCGCATCGTTGATACCGTCACCGAGATATCCCGTGACGTGTCCAGCCCTCTTGAGAGCCAGAATGATGCGCTCCTTCTGAATTGGCTCGACTTCGGCGAACACATCGACCGAGGGCGCTAGTTGAACAAGCGCTTGTTCGCTGATCTGGCGAAGGTGAGCCCCTGTCAAAACGGTCTCAGTGGAGAGCCCGACCTGACGAGCGATTTCGGTCGCAACCCACCGATTAACACCGGTCACCATCTTGAGTCGAACACCGCGCTCTCGCAGATCCGCAACCATTTGAGCACTGTCGGGTTTCGGCGGATCCTGAAGAACAAGGAATCCGACGAAGGTCATGCCCGCTTCATCTTCTCGCGTTGCTGTTCTGCCATTTCCGACACCTCGATAGGCGACGCCCAGCGTTCGACATCCAGCCTGGCAATATTGCTCGGATCTACGTTCCAACTCGCCGCGCAAATCGTCGATCGGAATCTCGCCTGTCTCAGTAGCGACGCGACAGCAGACATCGAGCACATTCGCGACGGCGCCTTTCGTGATCAACAACCGTGATTCCGTCGTTTCGATGAGTACGCTCAATCGCCTGCGAACGAAGTCATAGGGAATTTCGTCAAGCTTCTGTGAATCCGGCAGCGATAGCGGCGGCGTCGACCGAATCGCTTCGTCAATTGGGTTGCCGAGACCTGTCTGGTACAGGGCGTTCCAATAGGGCAGTTGACGCACCCGGTCCGAATCATTTCCTTGAGCGTTGACCGCAGCCTGGACGTGAATGACTCCTTCCGTCAATGTCCCTGTCTTGTCGCAGCACAAGACGTCCAGGCTGCCGAAGTTTTCGATGACCGCCAGACTACGAACGATGACGTCTTCTTTTGCCATGCGCCTGGCACCGCGTGTCAGGTTCACAGTCACGATGGCTGGCAGCAATTGGGGAGTGAGTCCTACGGCCAAGGCGAGAGCGAATAACAGCGATTCGACCGTCGGCTTCTTCAGGAACACGTTGATGGCAAAAATGCACACCAGAAACAGCAGCGTCAATTCGATCAACGCATAACCGAAGCGACGGATTCCTCGTTCGAATTCCGTCTCCGGGGCGCGTAGCCGCAGGCGTTCCGAGACCTTACCAAACTCGGTTGCACTTCCCGTAACGGCAGCGACCGCACGGCCCGTCCCTGACACCACATGAGTGCCCAGAAAGACAGAATTTGTGCGAGCGGAGATTGGCGCGTCGGTCGCAGCGATTCCTGGTTGCTTCTCGACTGGAAACGTCTCGCCTGTCAGAGCGGCTTCATCCAGGTGTAAATCCTTTGATTCCAACAGACGGCAATCGGCGGGGATACTGCTTCCCGCGGATAGCTCGATGATGTCACCCGCCACGACTTGGTCTGACGCGATAGTGATTGCCATGCCGCTACGAAGAACTCGCGTCTCAGACCGAATTCGTTCCAACAGCTTTGCGACAATCCGCGCCGCGGTTCGTTCCTGGCAGAATCCCAGTAAAACACTGACCAGCACGATCACGAGAATCGCGACCGCGTCTGTGTGATCGTGCAAGAGTAAAGACAGAAGTGCGGTGCCGATCAACAAGAGTGTGATGGGGCTTCTTAGTTGTGAGATCAGCAACAGCCAATCGCTGTCGTGGGCAGCACGAAAAAGTGCATTTGGGCGGTTTGACCGTCGATCTTCGGCCTCCTCTTCGGTCAAACCACCGCAACGCGTTGCCAGGCGTTCCAAGACGCGGTCGACAGGTTCGTTCCACCAGGAAGAGTCATTCATCGCACGAAATCATTCGTTGTTACGGCCAATTCCTGGCTGGCACCTGTTTGCTCGGGATTGGATGAGTTCGGTCTCTGACGCGCGCCAACGTCGTATGATGCGTTGTGGACGTTGATTGAAGTTGGTCGAACGCAGATGCAAGAGCCGTCCTTACGAGATGCCTTTAACCGCAGGGCTGCGGTGGACAAATTCTGTCCACCTTCGTCCGGCGTGTGTCGCTGACATTCCCAATTCAGCGATCTCTGAAGGTGAGCTTGACGGGCCTGGGGAATTGCGACGCAGTTCAGCCTTCGAGTGGTCTGAGAATTGCGACTAGCGGATCTCCAGGAGCGAATTATGAAGCCTCACTGGTTTGAAGCCCTGCGTGATCCAGAAACCTATCCGCACCCAATTTCACAAATCGAATTTCACGAAACGCATATTTCATGGGTCGTGTTGACCGGTGAATGGGCCTATAAACTCAAAAAGCCCGTCAACTTTGGTTTTGTCGACTTTTCTACGCTGGCACTACGACACGCCGCCTGTCTCGAAGAACTTCGGCTCAATCGACGAACCGCTCCTGAGCTTTATGATGCGGTGATTTCGTTGAACATGACAGCGTCGCGTCCACGATTCGGCGGGGAAGGACCTGTGCTTGAACACGCCGTTCGCATGCGGCAATTCGATCAATCCGACCTGTTAGACCGACGACTCGACGAATCGCGACCTGCTGAAGAAATGATTGACCACTTAGGTCATCACATCGCTCAGTTACACACCTCTGCTGCAACCGCAGAGAATCAGATGATCTATGGTCAACCGCAGGAAATTCGACAAGCGGTCCAACCATGTCTCGACAGTCTCGATCAGTCCGCCATCGACGATTCGAAATCGAGTGACCTGAACGTCGAGCGAAGCGTCGCAACGACTGATTCGCTCGAATCATCCATCACGAAGATGAAGGATTTGCATGCAGAATTAACAAACTGGTTCCAGCGAGAGTGGGCAAGATTGGACAGCACCTTCCTGCGTCGCAAGCGAGATGGCCACGTTCGAGAATGCCATGGCGATTTGCATGCGGGAAACATCGTCGTTTACCAGGGAAAGCCGGTCTTATTCGATTGCCTGGAATTCAATCCGAACTTGCGCTGGATCGATGTTGTCAGCGACATTGCGTTCCTGTTCATGGATCTGCAAAGTCGTCGTGCTGATCGATTCGCGTGGCGTTTACTGAACGTGTGGCTAACTGATACCGGTGACTTTCGTGGGTTGGAAGTTCTGCGGCATTATGTCATTTATCGCGCGCTCGTTCGCCCCAAAGTGGCGCTGCTGCGACTGAGCCAGGTTACGCCGCAGGATGCCAGCGGAAGTGATCTGCTTCAGCAAGTGTGGGCGTATGCAGAGCTTTCTCGACAATTGATTCATCCTCCCGTTCCGTTTCTGATTCTGATGCATGGCGTTTCGGGAAGTGGTAAATCCTTCCTTGCCGCGCAGCTCGCCGAGACGCTGGGTGCCATTCACATCCGGTCAGATGTCGAGCGAAAGCGGATGTTCGCCGATTCGCCTGTCGCCAGCAGCAGCCAGTTGCGACCTGAGTTCTATTCGCTTCGCTATAATGAACGGACTTATCGAAAGCTGCATGCCATCGCGCGTCTGGCCCTGCGAAACGGTTACCCCGTTATCGTCGACGCGACATTCCTTTGCCGAGACCATCGGAAACCATTCATCGCGATGGCCAAAGCGTTGGGGATTTCAACGCACATCATCGCTTGTCGGGCGCCGCTCTCAACACTTCGGCAACGACTTTCTGATCGTCAGTCTGCCGGACGAGACGCTTCAGATGCAGACGTGAGTGTCCTTGAACTGCAACTTGATAACACGGAGCCGTTTGATCAGCATGAGAGCGCGCTCGTTGTTGAAGCGAATGAGAGCAGAGATCTGCCATCGCAGATTCAATTTCTTCAGCAATTGGTTGCATCACCCGGGCAATCTAAGTGACGTGCTTCGCGTCATGCAGGTTAACGGTTCGTTGAATAACGACAGAAGACTCACGCGGAATCTGATCGCGCTGCTGTGATCTGACGATATCGCATCAGTTCAATTCGTAAGTCGACTCGCCAGTCCGCTGGTCAAGCGGAAACGCGACCCGGACGGTGGTTCCGCGGCCGACGCGGGATTCAATGGCAAATGAGCCATGGGCCAAACCCGCACGTTCGCTCATCGAAACGAGCCCCATGTGTTCGCCTTCAATCGATCGCCCCGTCAAGTTGTCGACCTCAAAGCCGCGTCCGTCGTCGCGAATCGTGAGCGACAAGAACGTCTCATCCTGTCGCAATTCAATCTCAATCCGACTTGGGAACGCATGCTTGATTGCGTTGGTCACCGCCTCTTGCACAATTCGAAAACAGACAATCGCCAGTCGCGGATCCACAGAGAGACCTGCAGGGGTTACCGTCAGTTGTTCTTCAAATCCGGCAATCTGGGCTTGTCGCTTGAGATACCAGTGCAGAGTTGCGACCAGTCCGAGTTCATCGAGATGGGGCGGACGCAAATCGAGCGTCAATGCGCGAATTTGTGAGACAGCGTCGTCCAGCATCGCAATACTGGTATCGAGATGGCTATGAGCATTCTGATCAGTATGAAGTTTCAAACTTTGCAGATGCATTTTCACAGCAGTCAACGTCTGGCCAAACTCGTCGTGTAATTCTCTGGCGAGATGATGAAGTTCCGCCTCCCTCGAACTGATCAGATCTCGGGAGAGTGATTCTAAACGCAGCTTGCTGAATTGAATGTCGGTCAGCATTTGCTTGCGTTCCGTGACATCCAGATGACAGCCAATCATCGACTCTGGTGCACCGTGACGATCACGAATCGCCTCACCACGCGAATAGACCCAGCGCCAGGAACCGTCTCGATGCCGCATCCGAAACTCGACTTCGTAATCGTTTTCTGTACCGGCGAGATAGTCGTTAAGGCGTTTCAGGACGAACGGCGCATCATCGGGGTGCAGGCGTGTTTCCCACTCACTGTAATCATCTGTCAGTTCGGCATCGTCGTAGCCCAGAAGCAGTTTCAATTCACTGGAATATCTGACTTTGTTCGTCTGAAGATCCCAGTCCCACAAGCCAATGTTTGATGCACGAATGGCAACTCGAAGTCGCTCTGCGACACGTAGCTTTTCCTTTTCGGCCTGCTTATTCGCAGAAATGTCAGTGAAGGTGCACACGACATGCACGACGTTCCCGTGTGCGTCCAGTTGTGGGTCTGCGGTCACCAGGATCCAGACGCGGTCTCGCAGAACCGGTCGGTAGACTCCCATGACAACGTCGCGTACCAAACGACGCGTTTCAATCGCCTGTGGAACGGGATGAACTGGTCCTAAGAATGGCGATCCGTCCTCATGAATGACATTCCAGTCCGGATCCAGGGACGTTTTGCCGAGAAGCTGCGATTCTGTCAGCCCCAGCAGCTCGAGAGCTTTCGGATTGCATAACACAATTTCCGTGCTGGGGAGCTGAATCACGACCCCGATCTGCAAAGAACGAATCAAACCTTCGACCACGTTCGCGGCGGACGAAGCCAGTTCGCTTGATTGGTGAATTGAGGGATGTTGATCAGACATGAGTCGAAAATTAAGAGGGCGACTCGAACGAAGCGATTTTGAGAAGGCTTGAAAGCGGTAACCGAAATAATGAGGCGGGAAGGTGATTATACACGGACGACCAGTAGCAGGTCGGAGAATTCGGCAGAATGTTTCCAGATCGCCGATTGGTAGATCGACGGATTCAAAGCGTCGTTTGGTTTAGCCTCCTGTTTGAACAAACGTGGTGCGACCCACTGGGGGTGGCGAGCCCTGCGGATAGAAGTAGCCATAGCATGGCTCACAAAGCCCGTGACTTGTGTTCTCTGGGAATGAATTGATCCATTCGGGGATCCAATCCCAGTTCGAACCGGCAGTCGGTCGCTTCGTGCGCCGGCAGTGAATACACTGCACAATCCGCTGGTAGACGAGGTTCAGAACTGGGCTGAGCGCATACACGCAGTCGTCGAACCGGTGGATCTCATCCAGACGATACGTCCGACGGATCGATTCGAGTTCTCGATCGGCGAATTCCAACGGCATTTTGGGCCCAATATGCTGCCGGAGTGTTGTATACAATGCTGTAACAATAGGCGGCTTTTCGATACGCGACAATCCCAACCAGATACACAAGATAGAGGCAATTGCGAAATCAGGCTTTTACTGACAGCAAAGTTCACTCCGTTCCGAGCCGAGGTGCCAATCAACGCCAATGACCTCGCCGGATTCTCACGGAAGTTGAACTGGATTTCGCGGAAATCAATGAACCAAATGTGCCAACGTTCGTTTCCATCGATAGAGGAGCAAAGGAAACCATTCGGGTTGAATGATTGGATCGGCCATCCAAACTCCTCTAGATGGTTCT